>JAEEGL014558803.1_pt1 | contig 56927 bp, 42 predicted proteins | sample 9134231 | NCBI WGS metagenome assembly JAEEGL01 (sample SAMN16246548, study PRJNA631951) | gut metagenome | biome: gut microbiome; feature: rumen; material: fiber-attached | host: Bos | place: Iran: Karaj | collected 2018-10
CAAATTCCACCCATTCAAGTAATACTTATTAACCATTTTGTTTTTAGAAAGCGTTTTATTTACTTCCTTAGTCAAAATATTAGTACTTTTACCATGAATAATACATACTACTTTCTTTTTCATCAAATAATTATCTTTAATAAATCCATTAACCAATGACTCCACCATTGAACTTACTTCACCATGCAAATCCAATCTTGGAGTTGTACTCGTAACTATAACCATTACTATTGAGTTGGTGTATTATTAATTGTTGGTTGATTTCCTTGAACTGCTGTTACAGGAGGTGGATTAGTTGATGATGTTGGAGCAGCTGGCGTTGGAGCCGGTGCTGGTGCAGCTGGTGCAGCTGGTTGAGTTTGTTCAACCGCTTGTGCTGGTGCAGCAGGCTGTGTTGGAACTGCTGGTTGAGCAGGAGCCTGAGTCGTTGGAGCAGGTTGAGCCCCAGCTGCAGGTTTATCATTTGAAACTGCAACAGATCCTCCAAGTTTTTGAGTTAACGCTGTCATAACACTATTTAATGGTGGTATTGAATCGTGGCTACCTATTTTTTCAGTACTTAAACCACCCGCTATATTAGCAACTTGAATACTTTTTGGCATATCATAATTAACTGCTAGCGAATAAACAAATGCCCCAGCAAATATATCTTTTGCAGATGTTGTATCAATTGCTTTAGCATTTATACCTGTTGTAACACGAATTTGTCCATCAGCAGCAAATAAAGCTCCCCCATCCGCTAAAGTTATAATGAAATTAGTTCTATAATATTTTTCTACTAATATGTTAAATATTCCAGCTAAAGTAGTTGGGCTTTGTAGATTAACTTGTTTTCCAGATATCTTTTCAGCCACTTCTTTAGATGCAATTACATATTTAGCATATTTACATAAATCGGCAGTTTCAGCATTATATTCATCCGCAACAAGAACAGTAATTTTATCAGCAAATCTATTAAAAGCTGTCATTGCAGCATGATATTCTTTAGAGCTTGCTACTACTATATCTGGACTTAGTGCCCATTCTTCTTTTCTAATTCTTGCGGTTGATTCAGATGTATCATACAATATTTTTCCACCAGTAGATTTATTAACAATAGAAACACGCATAGATGTTGGCTTATCAAAACTTGTATCCAAGTATTCAGTTTTAACACCAACTGATTCTAATTCTTTTCTAATAAAATTTCCATAATCATCTGATCCTACTATGGAAGAAATATAAGTTTCAATCCCCCATGTAGCAAGTAAATAAGAGATGGTTGGCGCCAAACCAGCACTGCCATCAACCTTATCCGTTACAGAATATTTACTATTTTCTTTTGGAAATTCATCAGCTGGAAATGTAAATTCAAATGATGAAACTCCAATACATAACACCTTCATACAAACACCTCTTTATTGTAACTTTATTATAATATATTTTTATTTAAATATCTATCATTTTAAAAAAAGAATATTAAATTAATATTCTTCATGAAATACATATTTGTTATTTTCAAAAGAAATTTTAGAGTTTTTTGAATATATTTCTTTTGTAATTGGATTATATTCTTCTTTTAAGTAACCTTTTTCATATAAAATTGCTAACGTGATATTATTTTTATCACACTTAGATTCTGCCACGCATTTCTTAGCAGCTTCTTCAATTCTTTTTGAAGTAACAATTAGTAAGTTCTCATTATGCTTATATACCATCTTATACGCAATAACACCAGTATATAATAGAACTACTATCAATATAATTATCGTAATTATTTCTCTAGTTCTCATTTATTCTCACCATAATAGTCTTTAACAAATTCATTTCTGAATTCTTCCATCGTACCCTTTTTAATATTTTCTCTAATTTGTTTCATTAAATTTGTTAAATAATATATATTATGTATTGATAATAATCTTGCACCAAATGTTTCTTTAACATTGATTAAATGTCTAACATAAGCTTTTGTATAATGCCTGCAACAATAACAATCGCATGTTTCATCTATTGGAGTAAAATCCTCGATATACTTGCTATTTTTAACATTTATTTTTCCATACTTTGTATATGCATGCCCATGTCTAGCTAATCTTGTTGGAGATACACAATCAAAAATATCTATACCTCTCATAACATTTTCAATTAAATCTATTGGATCACCTACACCCATAAGATATCTTAGTTTATTCTCTGGAAGATATTTAGTTGAATATCCAACCATTTTATACATTGTGGGTTTATCTTCTCCAACACTTGTTCCACCAACTGAATAACCATCAAAATCCATTTTAACGAGTTCTTCAGCACAATGACGTCTTAAATCCTCATATTCCCCACCTTGTACTATGCCGAATAATATTTGATTGTCATGTCTAAATACATCTTTACCACGTTTAGCCCATCTAAGTGTTCTCTCAACGCTTTCTTCAACATATTTTCTTTCAGCAGGCCAACCAATACATTCATCAAAACTCATTACAATATCACTACCTAAGTTTTGTTGAATATTAATTGATTTTTCTGGAGTAAGAAATAATTCATCTCCATTTAGATGATTTTTAAATTTAACTCCATCTTCAGATATATCCTTGGGTTTAGCAAGTGAGAACACTTGATATCCACCAGAATCTGTAAGAATTGGTCCATCATAATTCATAAACTTATGTAGCCCACCAGCGTGTTTAACAACCTCATCTCCTGGTTTTAACCATAAGTGATAAGTATTAGCAAGAATAATTCCAGAGCCAATTTCTTTTAATTCTTCTGGTGATAAAGTCTTAACAGTTGCATTTGTACCAACTGGCATAAACATTGGGGTTTCATATTCTTTTCCATTGAACTTAACTGTTCCCAATCTAGCCATGGTATTTGGATCTTTATATTTTAATTCGAATTCTACCATTTGACATCACAAAGAAATTATAACATTTAAAAGTGGACAAAACAACTTTATTATGCTATTATTAGCTTGCCGGGAAGCAATTCCGTCAGGCAAGATGCGAGCTATATTTATTATAGTTTTGTAGCATGAGGGCAACGATATTGCCCTCACTTTTTTTGCAAAAAAATAATAAGTATATTTTACTTATTACTTATAGATTCAAAATATTCATTAATTATATTTAAGTACTCTTCCCTATTATTAGCATGACATAATTTAACCTTTGTCTCTTTAGCATTAGGAAGCCCTTTTAAATAATACATAAGCATACTTCTAAGTTCTAATGTTGCTTCAACCTGTGATTTATCGCTATATAAATAATCCATATGCTGAACCATCATATTATGAACGTCCTCAATTGAATGTGATGATGGTTTTTTACCATCTAAATATTCTACTGTTTCTTTAATTAACCACGGATTACCAAGTATTCCCCTACCAATCATTACCGAAGTACATCCTGTTTCATCAATCATTCTTTTAGCATCTTGATATGTTACTATATCACCATTTCCAATTACTGGAATACTAACATTATCCACAACTTCTTTAATAATACCCCAATCGGCCTTACCGGAATAGCCTTGTGATCTAGTTCTAGCGTGAATAGCTATAGCACTAGCTCCATTCTTTTCAATTATTTTAGCTACCTCTACAGCATTAATACTTTTTTCATCCCATCCACTTCTTATTTTAACTGTAACAGGACAACTAACACTTTTTACAACAGCTTTAACTATTTTACCAATCTTTTCTGGATCCTTTAATAAAGCTGAACCAGCTTGTGCTCTAAGAGCAACTTTGGGAACCGGACAGCCCATATTAATATCAATAATATCAGGATGCATGTTTTCTTCAACTAGCTTAGCTGCTTTTACAAAATCATCTACATCCGAACCAAATATTTGTTGAGAAATTGGCCTTTCCATCTCATCCATTTTTAGCAAATCAAAAGTTTTCTTACTACCATATACTAAAGCTTTATCAGAAACCATTTCAGCTACAACTAAAGCAGCACCCATTTCCTTACATATCTTACGATAAGAAGTATTAGTTACTCCAGCCATTGGAGCAACAACAACTTGGTTTTTTAGTTTAACATTACCAATTTTCCATTCCATCTAGTTCACCCTCAAACTTCCTTTATATTATCAAAATAAAAAAAGAATATCAAATAATATTCTTTAATATTCTAAATCTATTATATCTCCAGAATTAAGTGCAAAAGCTGCAGCTTCATCTGTATCAATATGTGTTTCAAAGAAACCATCATCACTTACTTTAAACACAGCATTTAATGTTCCTCCTTTTATACCAGGAACTTTTAATGTACATGGCTGTTTATCCTTAATTCCGAGTTCAGCTGCTTCTTTTGTATTCATATGAACATGTCTATGAGCAATAATACATCCTTCAATAGTAATTTCTGCTTTTGGTGTAACTAAAGTGATTTTTTCACTATTAGCAACATCTCCACTATCTCTAACTGGTGGATTTAAGCCAAATTTTCTAGCATCCGTTTTAGATATTTCAATTTGATTATATTTTCTAAATGGTCCTAATATTCTAACATTAGGTATTTCTGTCTTTTCTGTTTTCAAAGTTAATGTTTGATTACTAGCAAATTGACCAATTTGATTTAAATCGTTCTTCTTAGTTAATTCCTCATCAAATAATAACTTATATGTTTCTTCTGTTAAATGAACATGTCTATTACTAACCCCAACTGATACTTTTGTTTCCATTCTCTACTCCTTTAATTATTTATACTTAAATTCTTTATATCAACAAATTCTTTACCTTTATATGTAATTTCATATATATTACATAATTGCCCTGTATTATCTAATATAATTTTATCATTTTGAGTTAAAACTAAACTCTCATCTAAATTATAACCCACCTCAATATAATTAATTAAATAAGCTAAAATACATCTTTTAGGCATAAATACAGCAACCTGATTATAACCATCTTCTAATACTTCATCAATAAATGCCGTGACTCTTTTACTACACTCATTTAATGACTCTCCCTTTTCAAGTTTAAAATCAAAATTCCTTTCTTGGAAATAGCTTAGCATCTTGATACTTTTACCCTCTAGATTACCTATTTTACAATCATATATTTTTTTATTAACATTTATAAGTAAATCTTTTTCATAAGCTAAGTTCTTAGCTAACTCAATTGATCCAAAACTCATATCGCTATATATTGCCTCAATATTATCAAATTCTTCCATCTTAGCAAGTTTTTTAGATACCATATCTCCCTTTGGATTAAGTGTTCTAAACTTCTTCTTTATTTCAATATCGGTTTCATTAGTAAAAACGATATTATTACTTAATTCTGTACTTGCAATTAAAAATATTTTCATTTTACTAAACCTCCAATTATACCAAACGAAATAATATACATTATGATACTAGCTAGCACTAATCCTAAAGCAATAGATAAGAAAGCTTTCTTTTTATCCATATCTAGGACTGACGCAATTAAAGCTCCAGTCCAAGCCCCAGTAACAGGAAGAGGAATAGCAACAAATATTGCTAAACCTATATATTGTAGTCTTTCAATTGAGTCTTTTCTTTTATCAGCTTTTTTTAAACACCATTCAACGACTTTAGACATAAATTTTCTTTTCTTTAACCAGTCAAATAATGGCATTATGAAAGCTAAAATAAATGGTATAGGTAATAAATTACCTAAATAGCAAATTATAATACTTGGTATTGGTTTTAAGCCGAGTAATGATGCTGCAATTAAGCCGCCTCTTAATTCAAGAATAGGCATCATTGAAATAATAAATGTAATTACATACCTGTTTTTAATAAAAGCTAGTACACCAATTAACCATTTAGCTAACTTTTCTGCCATATTATTTATTATCCTTTCCGGAATGAGTTACCAACAAATCAATATCTACATTATTAATGTTATCAAATTTCTTGGTTATTTTGTCGCTAGTAATTTGTAATTCATCAATGGATGCATTAACACTCTTAACATTTTTAGCTAACTTATCCCAACGTTCTTTATATCTTGAGAATTCAACACTTAATTTATTTAATTCATCATGAATAACTTGCGTATATTTATCTCTTTCCATATTCTTTAAAATCATGCTTATAATAGATAATGTACTAATCAATGTAGTTGGACCCGTAATCCACACCTTTTTATTATACGCATAAGTAAGTAATTCTGTATGATACGCATTAATTTCTGCGAATATTGCCTCAGCTGGCAAAAACATTATAGCTTCTTCTGTCGTTTCTCCTGGAACAATATATTTAGATGATATTGCATCAATATGTTTCTTAACATCAGAAACAAAAGCTTTTTCATATATAAGTCTTTCTTCTCTAGATCTACTCTTATCAGTCATCTTCTGATAACTCTCAAGTGGAAATTTTGAATCTATTGATATTGTTCCAAGAGGAGCTGGTGCATATAATAACGCATCAACTATATAGCCATTTTTAAATTTATGCTGTGTTTCATATATTCCAGATGATTTAGCTCCAAATGCATTTTGTAAGATATACTCTAGATTTACTTCCCCAAAAGTACCTCTAGTCTTTTTATCAGTTAATACACTTTGCAAAGAAACTATCTCAGTAGATAATCCATCAATCTTCTTTTGCGCTTCATCAATCTTAGTAAGTCTTTCTAATACATTAGCAAAAGTTTTATTTGTTTTTTCAAAACTCTTATCTAATCTATCGTTTACTTTTTCATTTATCGCAAGAAGATTTCTCTCAATTTTATCATTCATCTTTTCAAAATCGTTATGCATATTTTTACTAAAATCATACTTAAAATTACCAATTTCTTTATTGATATTAGCTTCAAAATGTCCTAATCTTTCGATAAGTTCAATATTCTTGTTTCTTCTAAATATGGATATTATAAGTAATATTATTACTACTACAAGTAATCCAATTATTATATAATCTAACATTTTATTACCTCTAAATAAGTATACCATAAATAAGTACTATTAGACTAAAAAACTGTCTATTAAGACAGTTTATTTTGAAAGATTATGAGCTTTATTGAATAGTTTGTTATAAATATCAAATTCTTCAAGCTTTTCATTAATGTTTTTATTAATATTTTTTTCTAACTTAGCAGTAGCCTTACAATAACCGGTTGTAAGAATAACTCTTATTGCATCTATTCCCAAAGTAGGAATAACTGATTTTTTAACAAAGCCGATTTTTTGTAAATCTTTTGAATCTAATTCTCCAAGAGCTTTACGATATGCTCCTTCTTGCTTACGTAATTCTTTAGAATCTAAATCATCTAATATTGCCAAGTATTTAAAAACAGTTCTTTTATAATCAATTCTAACGATTCTCTTTTTATTACTAATTGATGATAAATACTTTTCTAACTCGCATCTAATAGGTAAGTGATAAGAATATCCACCTTGTTTAAATACGGATATAATTATTTCACTAGTCTTGTTAGTAGCTTGATCGATTTGAGCAATATTTCTAATAGTTCTCAAACTATTTAATTCAGATTCGTATTTACATAATAATGCAACATCTTTTTTTAGCAACGCTAAATCTTTGTCTTTTTTAATATTTCTTTTTGTAGCATTTATATCATTTAATACACTTTTTACAGTTCTTCTCTCGCTCACTTTAAGAACACCTCTTTATTCTATACAAAATTATACAATATTACCCATTAAATTTCTATAGATAAATTAAAAAAAGACTATTTTGTAGTCTTTTCATTTTCTTTCTTGATTAATTCTAAAGCTTTATGCATTCTTAAATCATATTCAACAACTTCTAAAGAACCAAATTCTTTAATTAATTCATCTTTAGATACGCCATACATTTTAGCAACTTCTTCTGCTCTCTCATCAACTTCTTTTTTAGTTGTTTTAATCTTTTCAGCTTCAGCAACTGCATCAATTAAATATCTATATTTTAATGTCTTAAGAGCTTCTGGTTCCATTTGCTTATGTAAATCTTCATGAGTTGTATTTGTAAATTTATAATATAAATCTAAACTCATACCTTGTTGAGCAAGTCTTTGCTCATATTGATGCATCATTCTATGAACTTCAGCATCAACAATTCTATCATCAATAGTTACCTTCATATTATCGGCAGCTTTAGCTAAACATTTTTCAACAAAATCATCATCTAAATGAGCTTGTTTATGAGCAACTAAATCAGCTTTAACTTTCTTTTCTAATTCTTCTTTAGTAGTTACTTCTTCATAACCTAAATCTTCAAAGAAATCTTTATTAATTTCAGGTAATTTACGAGCTTTAACTTCATTAACTTTTACTTCAAAAACAACTGGTTTTCCTTTTAATTCAGGTGTGTAGTTCTCAGGGAATTTTAAGTCAAGACTAACAGTTTCACCCTTCTTAACACCAACTAATTTATCTTCAAATCCAGGTATAAAAGATCCTGATCCAATTTCAAGTGAATAATTTTCAGCAGTACCGCCTTCAAATGCTTTGCCATCAACAAATCCTTTGAAGTCAATTATGGCAGTATCGCCTTTTTCAATAACTCCACCTTTTTTAACAACTAAATCAGCATATTCTTCTTGTAAATGTTTAATTTGTTCTTCAACTTCTTCTTTAGTTACTTTAGCTTTTTCAAGTTTAATTCCTAAATTCTTATATTCACCTAATTTAACTTCTGGTTTAGTAATAATAGTAAACTTTAAAGTAATTGCTTTTTCATCTACTTTAACAATACTAGTTTCAGGTTCAATAACAGGAATTAAGTCGCCAACTTCTTTCTTTTCAGTTACTTTCTTATAACCTACTTGGCAAGCTTCATCAAATGCATCTTGATATAATGATTCAACACCATATTTCTTTAAGAAAACATCTTTAGGAGCATGTCCTTGTCTAAAACCATCTACTTTAGTTTTTTTATTAGCTTTTTCAAAAGCATTATCTAAGCATTTTAGCCATTCATCTTTTAATTCAATTTCAAATTCATGTATATTTTTTTCCATAATTCCTCTTTTCCTGTGATATTATACCTTATTTTTTTGATATTTACAACCAAATTACCCCACCATTTAATAGATTTTATCAATAAAAAAGAGTCTATTTGACTCTATTTTTAAATATCTGTATTTTTTGAAATGTAATCAACTAATTTATCAATTGGTAATGTAATTTGTTCCATTGTATCTCTTGATCTAACTGTTACAGTATCGTTATTTAATGAATTATCATCAATTGTAATACAAAATGGTGTTCCGCATGCATCAGAACGACGATATCTTTTACCAATTGAACCTGATTCATCTACACTGCATTGGAAATGCTTACATAGCATTGCATATACATCGTTTGCTTTATCAGCATGTACTTTCTTAATTAAAGGTAAAATAGTAGCTTTAATTGGTGCCAATGCTGGATGTATTTTCAATACTATTCTTTCTTCATTGTCTACCATTTCTTTTGTATAAGCATTGCTTAACAAAGCAAGTAATAATCTATCTAGACCCACTGAAGGTTCAATAACATATGGTAAGTACTTTTCATTAGTTTCAGGATCAACTACTCTTAAATCTTGTTTAGAATGCTCCATATGAGTATTTAAATCATAGTCTGTACGATCTGCAACGCCCCATAGTTCTCCCCATCCAAATGGGAATTCAAATTCAATATCAGTAGTAGCCTTACTATAGAAAGCTAATTCTTCTTTAGCATGATCTCTATATCTTAATTTATTTTTATCTAATCCTAATGTCTTTAAGAATTCTAAACAGAAACTTTTCCAATAACCAAACCACTCTAAATCATCACCGGGTTTACAAAAGAACTCTAATTCCATTTGTTCAAATTCTCTTGTTCTAAAAATAAAGTTACCTGGAGTTATTTCGTTTCTAAACGCTTTACCAGTTTGACAAACACCAAATGGTAATTTAAGTCTCATTGCTCTTTCAATATTCTTAAAGTTAACAAATATACCTTGAGCAGTTTCTCCACGTAGATATACAACTGATTTAGTATCTTCAGTTACACCCATATGTGTTTCAAATAATAAATTAAACTTTCTAATTGGCGTAAAATCACACTTACCACAAACAGGACATTTAACTTTATTATCTTTAATATAAGCTTCTAATTTTTCATTATCCCATCCATCACCAGTTTCTTTTCCTTTAGAGAAATCCTCAATAAGCTTATCCGCTCTATGACGAGACTTACATTGTTTACAATCGATTAGGGGATCAGCAAAACTAGCTACATGACCAGATGCAACCCAAACATTTGGATTCATTAATATTGCAGAATCAAGTCCATAGTTATATGGATTTTCTTGAATAAATTTCTTCTTCCAAACATTACGTAAATTTTCTTTTAAAAGTGTTCCTAGAGGACCGTAATCCCAAGCATTAGCTAAACCACCATATATTTCACTTCCTTGGAAAATAAAACCATATTGCTTAGCATAATTAACTAGCTCATCCATTTTAATTTGCTCCATACTAACACTCCTTCATAACAATGAAAATTATAACACAATCAATAACTTGAAACAACTAATTATTAATTATATAATTAACTAGGAGTGATTAAGTATGTACGAAAACAAAAAAATACATTTTATTGGTATTGGTGGCATAAGTATGTCAGGACTTGCATTAATGGTTTTAGATCATCATGCAACAGTATCAGGAAGCGACATAACCGAATCAGAATTAACGGATAAATTAGAAAAGATAGGATGCATTATTAAATATGGACATCATCCTGAACTTATAGATGACGCTGATATAGTTGTTTATACAGCTGCAGTACACGATGATGACCCTGAACTAATGCGTGCTAAAGAATTGAATAAAGAAACATATGAGAGAGCAGATTTCCTAGGTTTAATAACAAAAGAGTATAAAAACTGTATTTGTATTTCAGGAACTCATGGAAAATCTACAACAACAGGAATGACTTCCCTAGCCTTCTTAAAATCAGGATTAAATCCTACAATTCACATTGGGGCTATTCTAGAACAAATCAATAGCAACACTAAAATTGGTTCAAAAGATTATCTTGTGATGGAAGCATGTGAATATGTTGATTCATTTCTAGCATTCCACCCTACTAGTGAAATCATACTTAATATTGATGACGATCATTTAGATTATTTTAAAAACGTTGATAATATTAAAAAATCATTTAGAAAATTTACAAGCCTTCTACCTAATGATGGTTTTGTAGTTTTAAATATAGATGATGAAAATGCTAAGACTCTTGAAGATGTAGATAAAAAAGTAATTACTTATGGAGTAAATAACGACGCTAATTATAGAGCTAAAAATATTGAGTTTAATGACTTAGGATGTGCAATGTTTGATATTTATCTTGATGATAAATATTTAACTCATTTAAATATTAATGTCATGGGAGAACATAACGTATATAATGCTCTAGCAAGTTTTGCATTATCCCATCAATACATTAATGATATTAATAGTATTAAAGAAGGTATTGAAGATTATAGAGGTGTTAAAAGAAGATTTGAACTAATAAAAGTTTTAGATAATGGTATTAAAATATATGATGATTATGCTCATCACCCAACTGAAGTAATGTCTACACTTAAAACTTCAAAAGGAATTAAATGCCATGAAAGTTGGGCAGTATTCCAATCACATACTTTTTCAAGAACAGCCGCTCATCTCAAAGAACTTGCGGATATCTTAAAACAATTTGATCATGTAGTTATTGCCAAAATATATCCAGCTAGAGAAATAAATACATTTGGTATAAGCGAAGAAATGATTGTAGATGAAATCAAAAAAGATAATCCAAATGTTATCTATATAGATGATTTTGATAAAATCGTTGATTATCTAGAAGAAAACGTTAAAGATAATGATCTAGTTATCACAATTGGAGCTGGTCCAATAGATAAAGTTGCTCATAAATACGCAAATAAAAATTAGATATTAAATATCTAATTTTTTTTATCTTATAATTCTTCCCTGCTTATATGCATTTTCGTATTCTAGTAATTCTTTTAATGCTCTTTTATCTCTATCAATAAAGTCTTGATATGTTCTACCATCACTACATACACAATAATACCAGTCATTGTTACAAACAAAATATACTACATTTTCTATATTGTTTACTAGACTAATTAAATATCCTGATGCATTAGATGATATATATTCAAAAGGCATTCCATCTAAAGCTAATTTAACAGCATATATTCTATTAATAACATTCAACATATCATCTGTATTAGTTAAACATCTAACCTCATCTCTTCCTGGTGGATAATAAGGCATATTTTCTTCGGAAAAATCAAGAGGAACAAATGGTCTATCAGTTGCTGTAGTTGCTTGAACAACAGCATTATCTTTAGAAATTGATGAGTAAAAATATTTCCATCCTTCATGAAGGCTTTCAACACCTAAATTAGCTTTTGGTTCATTTTCAAATCCATTTCTAGCAGAAATAAATACATTTTGAATAGGATATTCTGAAACACTACTTTCAGCGATTAAATCTTTAGCTACTTCATATGAGGCATTAACTAAAAACTGAGCAGTACTTGATAATGCCACAGGTATAGAGGATAACTCACTCATAAATACAGAATTACCATGTCTAAATCCAGATTCTTTTCCTAAATACTGTCCCGTACTTGCATCTTCAAATCGTATATGAAAACCATTTTCATTTTCCATGCAAAAATCGTAAAGTTCTTCACCTACTCCACCAACACGCATACAAGAATCTACTCTTTCACCATGAGTAAAATTACATGGATTAGTAAAATTAGCTACAACAGCTCTTATTTTAACAGAACCAATTTTATATACTTTATTAAATGTTGGAATAGTTACACTTTGTCTTTCAAATGCTTTTAATGTCCACTCAACCGATTCTCTTAATCTTTGATCTCCTTGCGTTTTACGATTTGCAGATAAAGCTCCCGGATTTTCATCAATTAATCTTGCATCTTCAGGAGTTAATATTTGCGAATATATATCAGAAGTTCTAGAATATCCTTTTGTTTTCTTGAATATAGAAGACAAGGTCATTACTCCGCCTCTAACATGTTTTTTCTTCTTTCTTTCCTCTTCTTCTTTTCTAAGAATTGGCATAAAATAAGACATAAAAGCAGCAATTTGTCTTTCATCTATTTCAAAATCCAAGCAATTATTATCATTAATAAACTTAACCAACTCACTTGGTAATTTATGTAGTTTTCTCTTAGACATTATCTCTTTTAATTTTTGATAATAATATTCATTTTCAAGTATACCCTTTAAAACATCTAATCTTAAATAAGACAATATTTTACAAATAGATAAACTTGATTTACCAGGTGAATAATTTTTCTTTAATTCATCATCTTTTTCAGTTAGTATTTTTTCTCTTATATCTTCATACCAAGCTGGTGATTCATTTTTAACCTTCGAAATTATTTCTAAACCTAATAATCTAAATTCAAACATTTTAGATGTAACAATATTAGTATCATTAGTTAATTTTGCATGTTTATTTTTATTAAACTTAATTAAATCTTGGATTAAATCGTCACTATAACCTTTTTCATGACATTTTCCTATCAAGACATTTACAAAACTTGTTTCATTAGGAAGAGTAACATCTTTTTCTAAAAAATAACTAAAGATAACCTGTTTAGCACTATTTTCATCAATTGATTCAATTAGTTTAATTTCTCTTCCAACATCATATGTATTTTTATATTCATCTCTTTTTTTATCAACATAATAATCCATAATATATTTTAGTATTTTTGAATATTTTTCAGGATCTCCATTGTTGATTTTATAAATAACAAGTTCTAGGAATTTTCTAGGATTACTTTTATATTTAAGGTCTATCTTTGCACCCAAATCCTTTTCAAGCATTTCAAAGAATACTCCATTTAGACTACGAGCAACATCACTAACAAGCTCACTATCTACTTTATTACCTTGAATTTGGTTTAATAGTATAGCAAAACTATCAACTATTGGTGCAAATTTTATAGAAAACTCATGTTGTTTAATATTATCATAAGCTGAATCTAAATCATCCATAGTATATCTTTTGTTAGGAAATAAAGCTATTAGTTTATCAAATAAACTTTCATTTAAACTAAGTAATTCTAATATGTTTTTATCATCAATATAATATAATAATTCTTTTCCAACAATTGCTTTTAAGGCTTCAACATTATGCTTATTTAACTTCTTTTGCTTTACAACAAAATCCAAATAATATATTAATTCATCTGACTCTAAAGCATTTACAAATAAAGCATTATTTTTTAAATATTCACGAGCAAAAATAAGTTCACGAAATTTTTTGTTTTCTAAAAATAAACTTCTTAATACCGATTTATTATAAGACGACGAAACTTCCTCGTTATTAAAATATTCAAGAAATAATTCTTCATAAAAATCAGGATCATTTTTTCTAATTGCCCTAAATGAATTAGTAACAACAGTTCTTGTTTCATTAGCAAAAATATTTATATATTGTTTAAAATACGTTTTTATATTTTCAACACTATTAGTACTTACAAATATCTCAAATACTTTTAATGAGATAGTGTCTGATGTGATAATTATTTCTCTAGACGGATCTGATTCTAAACTTTTCTTCAATAATTCAAGTATTCTATTATTAAATATATCCCCTTCAAATAAATGAACCACCCTAGCATTGGGATTTCTAAGAACTGCTTCAATTATTGAAGCATCCCCTTCCTCACAACATATTTCTTTTCTATTTATCTTGTCAATATACGCTTTATCACTTGATTCAATATGTCCTCTAATTCTATCAACACACATTGAAGAATACTTTCCACTTCTTAATAAGTGTTCTATATTACCGGCTTCAATTAATGCGTCAACAAATTCGTCATTATATAGATTATCTAATTTCTCTTTTGGATAATACTTTATAAAAGAACGAAAACTATAATCATTTTCTTTCATGTCTTTTATTAGTTTTTCTCTTAAGTCTTCATCACTTATTAAATTAAAACCAACCATTTCATTAGCAAATAAATAAATTCCACTTGCATATAGCAAATCATAAATATCAAATCTAGCAGAATAATCTAACTTGTTAACGAAGAAACGAAATTTACCTAATATGTCGTTACTATCCTCATTAATTAAATTAAGAAAATCTTTTGGAGCACCCTCAGAAAACACCATGCGCATTTTATTAACAAATTCACTTTCAAATAAAATAGCATTTGCATCAAGTATTTTTCTAGTTATATAAACAATCATTATAGGATGGACATCTTTGATATTTGCAACAACCATATTAACATAATCATCCATATTTTCTGGAGATATAATAGATTCAAAATTAATTGCATCAAGCTTTTTTTCTTTAATTAAAGTTGCAAGATTAGCAACATCAAATACAATAGCGTTAGCAATATCAAACTTATCTTTAATTCCATCATACACATCTTTTAATTCTTTAATATGTGTTTTATTATCCGTAGATTTTAAACACTCTACCATTGTAGATGGACCATCGTAAGCATATAACAACCTGCATTTATTATATTGAAGTTTTAGTTCTTCATCATCACCTAAAATATCTATATCTCTTGAAAGAAAAAAATCAATAAAATCAAAGAATTCTTTTTTCAAAGTTTTTCTTCTTTTTTTAAACTCTTCAATTACTTTTTTTCTTAATTCTTCATTATAAATTAGATAAGTTTTTTCTAGATCAGAAAAAAACAAATTATTATCACTTAATTGTTGTAGTATTTGTTTATCCATTCTATCACCTATCTTCTTCTATTATTTTATCACATTTTATTAATATATACCATACGAACATCTGTTCGCAATATAAAAGCACATATTGATATGTGCTTATTTTAATAATTCTTCTAATTTTTTCTTTTCTTCTTCTAATTTAGTTCTATCCATTTCTACTATTTTAGCCGGTGCCTTATTAACATAATTTTCATTAGATAATAAAGCTTCTCTTCTAGCAATAGAGGCCTGTAAAATCTTAATTTGTGATTCTTTTAAAATTCTATCTGCTTCAGATTCAACTTTTTCAAAAAAGATTGTAGCTTTAATTCTATTTGAGAATACTTTATATGCTTTTATACCTAAAGGTTTATTAACAATATGATCTTTATCTATTTTTAATAATTTAACAATAATATCATTATCATCTTCAGTATCAAACATTACTTTAAATTCTTTAGTCATATTATTCTCTGCTTTAATATTTCTAAATGATTTAATAAACTCTACAGAATCATCTACTGCAACTTCTTCAGATTCAAATATATATTTCTTACTATATTTTGGATAAGCAGAAATCATAATAGATTCTTCATCTTTAACTGGTAACATTTGATATATTTCCTCAGTTACAAATGGCATAAATGGATGTAGCATTTTTAAGATACCAGTTAAAACATAACATAACGTTGATTTGGTACTATCTGTATCAATTGAATACTTAGCCATTTCTATATAATAATCACAGAAGTAATTCCAAGTAAATTCATATATACTTGCTCCAGCATTATTAAATTCATATTTATCCATAAATCTCTTTGATTCATGTAAACACTTTTCAAATTTAGTTAAAATCCATTTATCTTCAGGTTTTAAACTATCTAAATTAATCTCTTTTAACCCATCAATATTTGATAAAACAAATCTTGAAGCATTCCATATCTTATTAATATAGTTCCATGCAGATTTAATCTTTTCTTCATCAAATCTCATATCAGTTCCAGGTGCAACATCTGTAGCAAGATAATATCTTAATGCATCAGCACCATATTCTTTAACCATATCAAATGGATCTATACCATTGCCTAAACTTTTACTAAACTTTCTACCCTGTTTATCACGAATTAAACCATGTATTAAACAATCTTCAAATGGTCTAGCACCAAGTAACTTTTCACCTTGGAAAGTCATTCTATTAACCCAGAAAGGTATAATATCATAACCAGTTACTAAACATTGATTTGGATAATACTTCTTAACTAGCTCATCACTATCAGGCCATCCTAATGTAGCAAAAGGCCATAGAGCACTAGAGAACCATGTATCAAGTACATCTTCATCTTGTACCCATCCTTCTCCTTCTGGAGCATCCATTCCTACATATACTTCATCATTTCTATACCATGCTGGAATTCTATGACCCCACCATAGTTGTCTAGAAATACACCAATCATAAGTTATTTCCATCCAGTGATTCATAGTCTTTTCATATCTTGATGGTACAAAGTTAACTTTTCTATCTTTATCTTTTTGAGTCTCTAATACTGTATCAGCAAGAGGTCTCATTTTAACAAACCATTGTCTCTTAACCATTGGTTCAACCATAACACCAGTTCTCTCTGAATGTCCAACTTCATGAACTAATGGTTCAATATCAATTAGTAAGTCTTGACTCTTTAAGTCTTCCAAAACAGCTTCACGACATTCTTCACGAGTCATTCCAGCATATTTCTTACCGCAATTCTCATTCATTGTAGCATCATCATTCATAATACAAATACGTTCAAGATTGTGACGATTTCCTACTTCAAAGTCATTAGGGTCATGTGCTGGAGTAATCTTAACTACACCAGTACCTTTTTCCATATCAGCATGTTCATCAGTTATAACTGGAATAGGTTTATTTAAAATAGGTAATATAACATTTTTACCAACATACTTTTTATATCTTTCATCATTCTCATTAACAGCAACAGCAGTATCACCAAATAATGTTTCTGGTCTAGTTGTTGCAACATCTAAGTATTCTTCACTACCTTCTAATTTATATTTAATATGATAGAAAGCGCTCTTTTCTTCACTATAGATAACTTCCTCATTAGATAGTGCAGTTTGTGCAACAGGATCCCAGTTAATTATCTTTTCACCTCTATAAATAAGGCCTTCATTATAATAATCAACAAATACTTTTCTAACAGCTTTTGATAGTCCTTCATCTAAAGTAAATCTTTCTTTTGTATAATCTAAAGCAATACCCATTTTAGCCCATTGCTGTCTAATGATATCACCATGTTCATGAGTCCAATCCCAACAAGCTTCTAAGAATTTTTCTCTTCCATATTCATATTTATTAATACCTTGGTCTTTAAGTCTTTTAACAACTTTAGCTTCCGTTGCTATTGCGGCATGATCCATTCCTGGAAGCCAAAAAGTATCATAACCTTCCATCTTCTTATATCTAATAATAATATCTTGTAAAGTTACGTCCCAAGCATGTCCTAAATGTAATACACCAGTAACGTTAGGTGGTGGTAACACTATACAAAACGGTTCTTTCTTTGAATTGACATCACAATTAAAATATCCTTTGTTTAGCCAAAAATCATATTTGTTTTGCTCTACAATCTCAGGATTATACTTTTTTTCTAACTCTTTCATATTTTACCTCCATATAACAAAAAAATAGTTATATCATAAAGGGCGTCTATTAAACACTGTACCACCTTTACTTTATAACTATTGTTATCTCCTTATTCTTAACGCGAATCACACGCTTTTTCTCGATTTGCAACCAACTATTATCTATTTGTTAATTTCCACCAAACATTAACTCTCTTTAAAATTCGATTAATAGTACCTCAAATGTCCTCAAAAACTAATGTGATTATATAATAATAACAATTAATTTTCAAGTCTTATTTACTTTATTAAAAACTTGTTTTATAATTCTATGCGGTGAATCAAATGAAAGATAACAAAAAGAATATCATTATTAGTTTAATAGGAATAACTTTATTTTGTATTTCCATTAATTTATTTATAAGAAATAACAATTTATACAATGATGGAATATTAGGTGTATCTCAATTATTAAATAATCTAATTATAAAACTATTCCATATTAAAATGGATTTTGATTTTTCTGGTATAATCAATTTTTTTCTAAATATACCTTTATTCATTCTTGCTTATAAATCCATAAGTAAAGAATTCTTTTGGAAAACCCTTATAGCAGTTATCTTTCAAACAATTCTTTTAAGTATAATACCCATTCCCAAAGAAAGCTTAGTTAGTGATACGCTTACATCTGTTTTAATTGGAGGCATCTTAGCTGGTATTGGTGCTGGTATGACATTATCAAGCGGAGCATCTGGTGGAGGAACGGAAATAATTGGTATGTTCCTATTAAAGAAAGATGGACATTTATCCGTAGGTAAAATTAATCTAGGAATAAATTTAGTATTATTCTCTATTTGTGGATTGTTATATGGCGTAGAAACAATGATATATTCAATCATATATGTTGCCATTACTTCATTAATGATTGATAGAACGCACGCTCAAAATATTTGTACTAAACTTGTTGTATTCACCAAAAATGATCCTCAAAATTTAATTGATTATGTTGAAAACAATATTGAACGAGGAATAACATATTTTAAAGCCAAAGGTGGATACGATAATTCCACCACTTATATTTGCTATATCGTTCTAACAAAATATGAATGCCGCGAATTTGAAAACAACTTAAAGAACATCGATCCTAATGCATTTATCGTAAAAGATGTCGGAGTACAAACATTAGGAAACTTCCAAAAAATATGGAAATAAAAATACAGAATTAAATCTGTATTTTATTTTGCCATTAAATATTCTACTGCTTCATCAAAAGTCGCAACTGCTTTTATTTCAATTTTTAAATTGTATTTTTCTTTTACTCTTAAAGCTTCCGCCTCGTTTTCTTTAGGGCATAAGAATATATCAGATCCTTTAGCACCAAGAAGTTTATATTTAATACCATCAATCTCTCCAACTACACCACCATCATTTATAGTGCCTGTACCAATTATATCTCTTCCCTTGGTTATATCTTCTTTAGTTAACTTGTTATATATTGCAAGAGTAGTCATCAAACCACCACTTGGACCTGATTCTGATTCTTTTGAATCAATCTTAACTTCAGGATTTGTTTTATAATCATATGTTGTTATAATTCCTGTACCAATTTTAGACACACCATCAATTTCATAAATAACTGCATTACATTTTATTTCTTTATTATTCCTTAATACATCTACCTCAACTTTATCTCCAGGAGTTAATTGAGTAATATATTCTCCAACATCATTATAATCCTTCATATCAACACCATTAATTTTAATGATTTCATCCATTGGTTTTAAATCAGTATTCGCTTCTTCTGCTATAAAAACAATAATAAAATGCGTATCAACTAACTCTATTTCTTTTCCAGCCTTTTCGTAAGCAATAAGAGTAGCTAAATCTTGAGCACTTCTCATTGAAAGTTTATCGACATTTAAAGAATCTTCATAAGACATTCCATCATAACTAGCTTCCTGATTTGGATACATATCCCAATTCGGAATAATTAAAGCTGCTATGGCAGTTGGTAATGTTGCTTCCCTCATTGTTACATATGATAATTGTAATTTACCTTTTGTTTCATTTTCTCCAGAAATAGATATTCTTTCTACTAAATCAACTTTACCTCCTGGAGAATATATTACATAATCGAACTTAATAAAAAATAAAGCAATTAAAACAAGAATTATTATGGTTCCTTTATTATTTTTTATAAAATCCTTTATTCTTTTTAACATACCATCACCTTATATAATTATACCAAATCTATATACTTGTTTAAGTATAAATAATAATACTATACACATTTATAGACAAAAAAAGATAATTATTATAATTATCTTTTTTTAAACTATTATTAAGGATTCTCCTCAGGAGCAACATAGTCCTTATCCCACCAAGCATACAATGAGCCAGTGTAACTAAATTCGGTATTCATTCCAGCTTTTATCTCTCCAGTTGGATAAACTACCAAATAAGAAGCTCCACCACCTCGTCTAGAACAATATCCTTTAAAAGTATAACCACTTCTAAAATCTGTTGGCATATCCCATTCAGTTTCTCCTGCAGGAGCAATATCTGTTTTAAGATTATATATTGGTATATAATTATTACCATCTATCTTATACCAGCCATCATCATAACGTTCATAAATTGCATTATCTCTTGTAAGCTCAATATCTATTTTATAATTTGAGAATTTTTGAGGATTGCTGCTATTTGGCTTAATGTAAATTGTTTTAGGTATTCCCGTGAATACAACTTCACTAAATCCATCAGTTGGTAAATCAACACTTTCTATTTTAGCGTCATTTATTTTTATATATAATTTTAAATCACCACTAATACTTCCATCTAATTTTTTAATTGTCATTCTAAATGGTTGTGAAGATGAACCCGTTGGAGTATTAACGAATAAATCAAGATTCTTATTATTTGTTATATATTGTTGACTAAATTCTCCATCTAATACCAATGATTTTAAACCATCTTCATCAAAATCAACACGTATACCACTATCATAACCATTATCACTATTCGCATAGAATAAATCATCATTAATGCTAATAGGAATATATTTCTTCAAATCAGTAATAACATGATATGGTTTTTCAGCTGAACCATCAGATCTTATTCCATTTACAGTTTCATATACATAAGTATTGTATTTAAGGGAAATTGCAGGTCTTACACCAATTTCACTTTCCACATCAGAAGAAACCAAATAACCATAATCAGAAACAGAATAAACGCTAGCTGATGTTCTATCAAAATCAACTGGAGACATAGTCCAAAAACCATTATAACCGTCTATCAAATAATTATAGCCAGCTTTTGGATCACGACTATTATCATAAATCATATATACTTCATCTGCAGTAATTGTTGCGCCAGATATACCTACATTCTCTAATAATTCATTACCTTGAACATAGTTAATTGTATGTGACACAGTGTATCTATCAGCCTGTTGTGAACAATACATTGTTTCTGGAGTATTAATACTGGCTTGTGTTGCAGTTTGACTAACTAAATCCTTGAAACAAACATAATTTCCTACACTTGGTCCACTGGCAACTTTTGCCCATTTTGAAGAGCAATTTGTTGTATCACCAAACAATACAGGCGTATTAGTACTTGGGTTCCACTCAATCTCAACAGGTTCTTGATCAGCCAACTGACTAAAATATGAAGTCATATCCGTATGATCTGTATAAATTACAGTTTCTGTATTTGCATACATTTTTTTGACTGACTCAACAATATTTCCCAATCTTCTTTTGGGTCCATAACTAGTTACAGTTCCATCGCCAATCATTGGTTCAGATCTATCATTACACCAATGTGTATCTTCAACGAAATAACTGACCGGTTTAATATTATCTATTAGAAACTCATCGATTTTTGCTTTTAACATTGAATTTTGCTCGACGGTTGTTTCTGGTAATTTATAAGTATAACCAACATATTCTTTTAAAGGAACATTATTAAAATATTCATTATATTTTGTTTTTCCAATACCATCTTTGTTTGTAACCGTCTTACACGATCCGTTTTCATCCGGTAAACCAACATATAGCAACTTAACGCCACCTGTTTCAGTTGTTCTTATTATCTTCCAACATCTATCAGCAAATATAACATTATTATGCGTTGCAGTTTGATAATAAAAGAATACTGGGCTATTATAATCCATATAGTCTTTCGAAAACTTATATACTTCATAGTTTTCATTTCTATGATGGTTTATACAATACTCGCCATCTTCTCCACTATTTTTATGACAATCAGGATGCTGATCTCTCTCATATAAAGCTATTAAAGCATCATACTTCTTAGAAATAACAGCAGAAAGCAATAAACCATCTTTACCTTTTACTTTTGCATTTAAATCTTCTCTAATATCTTCTGCTGATTTTTGTACATTTCTTCTAGTATTAATATACTTTTCAAGTAAAGCAATCATTAATAGTAAAAACAAAACAACAAAAGTAATTATTATTGAGCTGGATATAAATCCCTTTTTATTTAATTTTTTTCTATTTTTCATATCCTACCTCTTATTTATAACATGCTTCTGATTTATTAAACTCAAATGGAGAATAAATCCAGGCGTAGTATCTTGCACTTTTATTAGTAGACGAAAAAGCCTTAAAAGAAGCAACCAAAATATAATTATCAGAGCAATTTGCACTTATAGTTTTAATATATGTTCTTAATTCTGCAGGTAAATCATACAAAGCTTCTGAACAATATTTATTCTTATTAAACTTAGCAGCAGTTTCTCCTGCTTGACTTGCATAATATGAATCATTTGCTTGAGTTCTTTTTCCAACATATGTATCACTACACAATGTTAACCCATATTGCAAAGAATTTGACCACAATGCAAATTCTGGCTTAACAAGCAATAAATGTTCTAATCCATATGATTGGGTTAAATCCGTAAAACCTGTTTTAAATTTTCTTATTTCATCAGAAGACATATTCATAAATAATTGTGGAGTTCCTATTCCAATTGGAACAACATAATTATCTGCCGCTATTGAAGTGGCATAATCAGGATTAACGTTGTTAACTTTTAAATAATCTGCAATTGCGTATAACTTAAATATATATGCAGTATCATCATAATAAACTCTTGTTTTCTCTCTTGATAAAGTTGTAGCGAATGATGAAAAGACACGCAAAAGTATAATGGTTACCATAACCATTACAACAATCGTTTCAACCATTGCAAATCCTTTTTTATTCTTTATTAGTTTCATACTATTCACCATATTATTATTATAGTTTATAATTCAACTTTTTACAATAATCATTATAATTAATTGCGTCAACTATAACACTTTATTAACTAAATCAGTTAATTTCTTAACATGTTTATCTTTAATCTTAACGTATTTTAAATAACAATCTCCACAAAGAGGAACATACTCTACATCACTAGTAGATCCATCTATAACAACAGTTTCTCCTTGGTCTGTAAACACTCCATTAACTCTTCTAGAATTAAATATTGCCTTTTTACCACATAAGCAAAGACAACTACTTCCTATCTCAGAAATATCATCTGCTACTGCAAATAATTTAGCAACAGCTGGTGAGAATATATTACCTGTAAAATTACTCTTTAATCCATATGTAATAACAGGTATTTTAATTAAGTGAGCAATTGTCCATAATTCCTCAATTTGACTTTCACTTAGCATTTCTACCTCATCAACTAAAATAACTTTTGAAGTGTAATACTTTTTATAATTGCCCTCTGTTAACAATGATTCATTTTCTCTCAAAAGAATATCTACTTTTCTAGCTTCCCCATTTCTAGAAATAATACTATCTTTTCCTTTTGTATCTATCTTAGATTTAATAATGGTAATTTTAAAATTATTTTCTTCATAATTATGTGCTGTTTGTAAAATATTAATAGTTTTTCCACCATTCATTGCACTATACTTAAAAATTAGATTTGCCATTATTATCACCTAATTATATATTATAAAAAAGTCTACCTCTAATCAAGAGGTAGACCCTTATATTTCCAAAATATTTTTTAAAAATTTCTTACTATGAATATAAATTCCTGTGTAATCATCATAGAATGTATTTATAAAAGAATTTATTTCTTCCTTTGTAGAATTATCAATTTTAAAATTACTGATACTTTTTATTTCAACATAATAATATAATCTAATTAATTTAATCGCTTTTTGTGACATAATTGGTTGATTATTGTAACAATTTTTACATATATATCCACCAGAAGAAACATCTATAGTTACTATATCTGTTTTACTTCCACATAAACTACATGAATCAACATTTAATCTAACACCAAGATATGGTAAATATTTTAACTCAATTATATTAGTTAGAATCATTGGATCTAACTTTTCATTTAGTTTTAATATTATATTTATAAATAAATTATATATTTCCTCATATTCACTAGTCTGTTTTACAACTTGTTCAGTTAAATCTGCAATATAAGTTAAATAGCTAATTAATGTTAAATCGTTATGAATGTTTTTTAAAGGATCAATTATATCAACACTATTTAAAATAGATAATTTATTTTCTTTATAATTAATTAAAAAACGTCCATAGGCAAATCTATTAGTGAATGCACGTAATTTTGACTTTACTTGCTTAGCCCCCTTGGCCATTATGCCAATCATGCCATACTCTTTTGTGAAAACATTTATTATTTTTGATGTTTCCCCATAAGAAATCTCACTTAAAATTATACCTTCAACGCTTTCTATCATTTTTACATCTTTATTTATCTATAGAATCAATAAAACCTAATTCTATTAAATAACTTTCTTTTTCCTTCCAATTTTCAATCGTTTTAACATATGTTTCAAGATAAACTTTTTTGCCTAATAATGCCTCAATATCTTTACGAGCTTCAATACCGATTTCTTTTAATTTATTACCACCTTTACCAATGATAATTTTCTTTATTGAATCTCTATCTACAATTATATCAATACAAATATTAACAATATCTTTCTTTTCTTCAAATTTAATCGTATGACACGTTACAGAATGCGGCACCTCTTCTTCAGTAGAATTAAGTATCTTTTCTCTAACTATTTCACTTACCATAAAATTTAAAGGACTACTTGTATATTCATCTTTAGGGAAAAATAGTACTTCATCCCTAACATATTTCTTAATAACCTCAATTAATCTCTCAATATTATCTTTCTTAATCGCAGAAACAGGAACTATTTCCGCAAAAGGATAAATATCTTTAAACTTATCAATAGTCTCCATTATTTGAGCATTATTAAGTCTATCTATCTTGTTCATTACTAATATTACAGGAATATCACAATCTTTTAAAGCCTCTAAGATATATAAATCTCCTCTTCCGATTCCACTTGCTACATCAACAACAAAACAAATGCAATCAACATCTTTTGTTTGATTTAAAGATTCCTTATTTAAATATCTATTTAACTTACTTTGTGGTTTTCCTATTCCAGGAGTATCAACAAATATTATTTGATAATCATCTTCATTATAGATCCCTTGAATAATATTTCTTGTGGTTCCAGCTTTATTAGAAGTAATTGCAACATGCTCATTAATAATAGAATTAAGAAGTGTGCTCTTACCAACATTAGGTCTTCCGATTAAACTAACAAATCCACTCTTCATATTATTTCCTATCTAAATAGATGAATAATCTTTGGAACAAAGATAAATAAACAAATGATGAATTCTGCAAGTCCTGCTACTCCAGCAGCCGCTGAACCAGAATCCTTTGCTATCTTAGCTAATGGATCATACTTCTGAGTAACTAAGTCTACGACTGCTTCAATACCAGTATTTAATAACTCTACAGCAAGTACAACTACAAGAGATATTAATAATATTGCCCATTGAGTAAATGATATTTCAAGTAGAAATCCCATAATGATTGCAACAATACTACCAACACCATGAATCCATAAACTTTGCTCATTTTTATAAGCATTTACTAACCCGTCCCATGAATACTTGCAAGCTCTAAATGTTCTTTTAATACTAAAGTGTTTTCCATCTGGAGTACCACTTTTAGCATAAAGAGGCTCACCATTCTCATCCAATAGTTTTTTGTCTTTTAGTTTCAATAAACTCATTTAAAACATCCTCCTGTCTTCCAAACATAACTTTTTCTTCATCTTCTGTTTGATGATCATATCCAAGTAAATGAAGAAGTCCATGTACACATAAGAAACACATTTCTCTTGTTTCACTGTGACCATATTCTTTTGCTTGTTCCTTCATTCTCGGGATACACACAAATATCTCTCCCAAAACATTTAATCCATTTTGATCAAATGTTCCAGAATCGTTATAAGCAAATGATATTACATCAGTTACTCTGTCAATTTTACGATATTCCCTATTCAATTCTTGTATTTTCTTTTCATCAACGAAAATGATTGTAAATATACCATTATTAATCTTTTCTATTTCTAATGCTTTATCAAGAACTTTAGGCAATACATCTGGATATTTATATCCAAATTCATCTACAATTTCATAATTATTCATTAGAAATTAAGCACCCCCAAAATCTTCATGATATATATCACAAAACCAGCAATTATTATAATACAAATAACATTATAAAGTCCATCTTTTTGTAAGAATTTTGGTAACTTATTATATATTGCTCTTAAGAAACTATATAATAGATATCCTATGATAGCTCCAGCTAAGTTTAAAATAATATCATCAACATCAAATGCTCTACCAATTCCTAGTTGAACTAACTCTACTGTACTACTTATTATTATTGAACTAACTATAATAGGAATTATATTTTTTGGCTTTAAATAGCCAGTCAAAATGCAGCCCATTGGAATAAAAAGAATTATATTACCGAGAACATTTAGTTTAAACAAATTACTTCCAATTGTATATCTAGTTATTTCTTTAAAAGGAACTAAATTAAATCCAGCATTTGAACTTACTTCGGTATTTATTAATAATTGAAATAATAATACTACATATAAGATTGAACCTAAAGATAGTAATTCTCTATATAAACAAAACCTTTCTCTGTGACTAATTAAATAAAAGATACGGGTGGTTATAAGTGTAACACTAAAAATAATCAAACTTGGCCAAATAGCACCAATTGATACTTGAAATAATCTTGCAAACATAATTCATCACCCTTTCTATTTATATTACATCATATACATTGTACTATTAATTGATATTTTTTTAAAGCATTTTATCAATAATAAAAAACAATTAGATAAACTAATTGCCTTTCTTCTGTCTTTGCTTTCTTTGTCTTTGTTTTGGATGTCTTTGAACAAATTCAACACCTTCAAAAACAACTCCACCTTTATTTCTATCGTTCTTAATAGGTCTAACAATCATATAATCTCCAAGCATTATTACACCTGTTTTGTGTGGTAAAACAATTTGTTTAGAAGGTAAATTAAGACTACTTCCCTGAAGAATACCACTCTTTATTGATAATCTTCCTCTTAGACCATTCTCAGTAATTTTAACTTCAACATAGTTGTTTTTAACATCCATGATCTGTACTTCCATCTCTTCACCCATATGATCATCAATAAATCTAGAAGAGCATAATTTAGCAAAATCTCTTTCACATTCATCAGCTTGTCTACTCTTATAAGTACAGTATTTAGCAATGTTATCTAATTGAGATAATAAATCATCCAAATCAATTTCAATCTTTTCTTTAAATATATAAATATGAATCAATAAACATACTATTAAATCTGCAAGTCTTCTAATTGGTGAAGTAAAATGGCAATATCCATCACTGGCAAGAGCCCAATGCCCCTTATTTTCAGTAGTGTAATATGCTATAGGCATACATCTTAAGATGATATATGAAATAATAGGACCCCATTCTTTATTTCCAGAATACTGTTTTAAAATTGATTGTAATTGTTTTCTGCCACCTTCTCCATTTAAACCTCTAACATCAACATTAAGTTTTTGTAATATTCCTTTTGCTTTTTCAATTTTAAATGATTCAGGATCTTCATGACATCTAAATATTAATGGCAAGGTATTTTTTATAAATTCTAAAGCTATGGCTTCATTTGCGGAAACCATACTGTTTTCAATCCATTTTTCGGATTCACCTGATGATTCAGTTCGATATTCGACTTCACCAGTTTCGTTATTTTTTCTTGGTTCAGGATTATCATTAACAAATTCAAGAGCACCTTTAGCTTTTCTGTTACGTGTTAGTCTATCAGAAAGTTTCTTTAATGCATCAATAGATTCAAAAAAGTCATAATATGAATCATCAATTTCGCCAGTCTGCATGAATTTATTTAAATCTTCATAAGTCATTTTTTTCTTAGACTTAATAACACTTGGATAAATATCGTATTTAATAACATTACCTTGGCTATCAAATGTCATATCACAGGTAATGGTTAAACGCTCCTTACCTTCTTTTAAAGAACATATTCCACCAGAAATTTCAATTGGGAACATTGGATCAACATAGTCGCCAATATAAACGCTTGTTCCTCTTTTTAAAGCTTCAGCAAATAATTTAGAATTAACACCAACTACAGCAATTACATCGGATATATTTACCTTTAAATTTATCGTTCCATCAGAATTTTCTTTAACAATTAAAGAATCATCCATATCTTTAGTATGAATCGAATCAATCGTAAAAGCTTGTTCTTCAGTTAAATCTACTCTACCCTCTTTTTGTTCAGGTTTTATATCATCAGAAAACTGTGCTGCTTCCTCTAAAACTGGTTCAGGGAAACCAGTAGCAAATCCTCTACTTATAGCTATTGATATTTCATCAGCAAATTGGTCATCTGCTCTACCAAGTTTTTCAATACTTACACCTTTAACCTGATTAGAAACACATACTTCATCAGATAATTGTATACAAACTCTATCACCCTCAAAAAGATTTGTTAAAAAATAATCATGAATCAAAACCTCAATTGGATATGGAGCATTAAAAGGAACCAAAGCTAATTTATTATTTTTTATAACAACATCACAAACTAAATTATGATTACTTCTATTTTGGATACCAACAACAATATTCTTTGTACAATCAACTGTAATAGTGTCGCCAGGAAAAGCTCCGTGCAGTTTAGCCTCAGGAATAATATAATCTTCCTCATTAACGGTAACAAAGTATTGACCTTGTCTATTTCTTTCAAGCTTAGCAACTGCGAAAGGTCGTCTTATTGCCCCATATTTTTGATCAATACCTTTATAAATAAAATTCTTTTCTATTAAACTATCTAATATAAAATCTAATTGTTCTCCACTGATAAAAAGACCAAGTAAAATTAATAATTCTTGTTTTGAATATCTAAATTTATTTAAAAGATCAAAAACAAATTTAACTTTATTATCTACTTCAATAGCGATTGTGTTTAATACTTCTTCTTTAGATTGTCCAATTTTTTTTAATAGTTCAAGAACTTCTTTTTCTTTATTGCCCATACCAAACCCTCACCTGTAAAATATATAATACAATTTTTTATAATAAAAATAAAGTAAAAAAAGAAAATTTTAATAAAAAAAATTAGGCTTTAACCTAATTTTAATAATTTCTATTTTTTTTACGAGAATTTTTAATTCCTTCTTTAATTTTATCTCTTCTCTCAACACCTGGTTTTACATAGTGTTTTCTCTTTTTCACTTCAGAAAGGACTCCGCTTCTAGCTACTTTTACTTTAAATTTCTTTAAAGCACTTTCAACGTTACCGTTTTGAACTACTACTTTTGTCATTTTTCGCCCTCCCTTCGTGCACAACTACATGGTATTATACAACCAATAAAACTAAAAATCAACAATATTTGCCATAAAATAAGACAATTTTCGACATTAGTCTTTCGTTAATTCTGATTCATATAATTTTTTATAACTCTTACTAGTTTTTAATAATTTATCATGTACACCTGAAGCAACTATCTTTCCATCCTCTAAGAAAAGTATTCTATCTGCATTTTTAATCGTAGATAATCTATGAGCAATTATAAGTATCGTATAGTCATCTCTCATATTATCAATTGCCTTTTGAATTTGACTTTGTGTTTCATTATCTAATGCTGAAGTTGCTTCATCGAATAAGATAATTTGTGTATTTTGAATTAATGCTCTAGCAATAGCTAATCTCTGTTTTTGACCACCAGATAAGTTAATTCCACCTTCACCTATAAGTGAATCATATTTATCAGGTAGTTCATTAATATAATCATCTAAACACGCAATTTTACATGCATTAATCATCTCTTCTTCAGTAATATCACTTTTAACTAATTTTAAATTATCTCTAATACTCATATTAAAAATATATGGATCTTGAGAAATAATTGTTATATTACCTCTAATACTATCTTTATCTAATTCATTTATATCAATTCCATCAATAGTAATTGATCCTTTTTTAATGTTATACATCTTACATAATAAATTAAATATTGTGGTTTTACCAGCTCCGCTTTTGCCAACAAAAGCAACTGTTTCTCTAGCTTTTATTTTAAAGTTTAAACCTTTTAATATTTCTTTATCATTGTATCCAAAATAAACATCTTTAAACTCGAAATTTCCTTTAATATTATCAATATGTTTTTTGCCAAATTTTTCTTTACCAAATTCAGAAGAATCAAATAATGAGTAAACTCTTTCACACGATAAATTAAAGTCTTTAATAGATTCTAGTATATCCCCCACTAAATAAACACAATATGAAGCTGTATTGCAATAATTATATAGAACAAGTGCCATCGCAGGAACTAACCAATTGTTTTGCATAAAGATTACTAAAAGCACAATTAGCAAAAATTGGAATAAGTCTTGTAATTCCCAAGAAAACAAATGAAAATTCCATGATCTTTTTCTAACTCTCATCCATTTATTATTAGCATCATCTATTTTAACAGAAAGATTACTTATGAAATCTTTTTCACTATTAAGCATTTTAATATCACGTACGCCGCGAACTAATTCTCCAACTAAACCTGATACCTTTTCTCCTGCTTCCCTAGCAACTTTATCATCTTTTTTCCTCTCACTAGTTCTAACGCTTTCTATATAACCCGTAATTAAAACAGTGATAATTAAATACAAGAAAACCCATTTATTAACAATAAATACAGCCACTCCTATACCAAGATATTTTACAAAACTTGATACCTGAGAAAGACTAGAATTAAACACATCAGCAATCTTAGTAGTATCTCCAGTTAGTCTCTGAATAAAAACTCCAGATCCCTTTTCATCAATACATTTATTCTCAATTTTTAAAACATTCTGTCCTAAATCGATTTCCAACTTTGTTAAAATATTTCGATAAATTTTAATTGACCACATTCTTGTAAAATAGTTAATTAAATTAGAAAAACTATTTACCAAAAGAATAGCAAGCGCAACAACAATAATATGAACAAAATTATTATTAGTTAACGCCAAAATAATTTTAGCACTTAATACTGGTGCCAAAATTCCTATTGATATACCAAGGATATTAATAATTATTAAACCAACTAAATATTTCTTTTGGTTTCTAGCATAACTCCAAGCAAATTTTAAGTTCTTACCAAACTCTTTCATGTTAATATTTTCTTCCTACCAAAGAGTCTCTAACTTCAAGCAAATTAGCATCAAGGTCAGTCTCTAGAATACAAGAGTTTTTAATGTTTATAAATCCTACTCCCTTGATTAAAAGATCAGAGTTTTCTGGAATATTGACTCTTGTAGGCCATGATTTTTCACTATTTCTCTTAATAAGTTTTAAATATCCAGGGATATATAAAACAAAATTATTTTCTACATTAGATTTAACAACAAAATCATGGATAACCAATTCTTGATTTTCTTTCATTATTCTTGAAGATGGTCTAATCTTTCTAAGATAATCTACTCCTTTATAATAATGTTTATAAGCTAAACCTGGAGTATCATAAATACAAGTATTATTATACATTGTTTTAATAACATCTAATGTTGTTGTTTCATGTTTTGATTCAACAATCTTTGAACCCGTCATTTTATTAATTAGTGTTGATTTACCTGAAATAGTAAATCCACATACATATACTTCTTCTTCCTGAGAAACAATATCTAACAATTCATGGATATCATTTTTAGAACTCTCTAAATAAATATCTTCATGTATATCATACGTTTTACGAATATTACTTAAATATCTTTGTTCATGTATATTTTCAGGAATTAAATCGGCTTTAGAAATAATTAATATTTTTCTTCCGCGTAGATTTTTATAAACATCTAATACTTCTTCACTTATATTTAAAAAGTCAGTTAAAAATAATTTTAATGCATTTTTCTTATATAATTTGATTATATCTTCATTACTAATTTCAACGTCTGGTTTAATATCTTGCCCATAGTTTTTTAGTTTAAAACAACGCGCACAATAATCAAAATCTAAATTTGGAGCATATCCTAATTCTTCAGAATTAGTATTTTGCATTTCTACTCCACAACCAATACACATTTTTCCCATTTTATCCCTCTCTTACTCTTGAAGACCCGTCTTGTCCCCTACTATCTAAAGGAAGTAATATATTTTTATAAATACATTCTGCATATGTTCTTTTTAATTCTTGATATCTAGTATCGTCTTTAAGACTCGGATCCATTTGCTCATATAATAAATCTGCTAATAATAATACTTTTCGCTTTTTTTGATCATAATTAACAAAAGCTTTCTCAAATTCGGAATCCCCCGGTTTTCCTTCATATCCTTTTAATGCCCATAAAGCATTATTGCTTTCATCCAAAAGTTTAGAAACAGTAAAGTATTTGGTTCTATTAACAAAATCTATTATTTCTTGATTATTAGAATATGTTTTGCATGAAAAGGTAAACAATTCTCCTCCAAATAAATAATCAAATAATTCAAAACACGCTTTATACTCGTCATATATCCTTGATGGGAATAGTCTTTCATCTTTATATGTGCATCCTCCAACCAAATAACCATTATCAGCAAGTTCGTTTATAAAATCTTCATCCTCGAATATTATAGAACCCATATGTTCTAAAAATCCATCTGAAGTTCTAAATCCATATCCACCTGTTGAACTTAGACTTCCATCTTCTTCATGTCTGCAATTTATATAAACCGCATTAGTTTTCTTAATCACAGGATAAATTCCGTTTTTTAATATTTCACACGAAGCAGGTTCTGTCATAACATGTCCTAATTCATGTGTTAGAATCGTTATCAATTTCATATATTCTGGATCATTAACATAGTACATAATATGCGACACTTTACAATTTTCATCATAATCCGTTATAGTCGTGCCTAAAATTTTATTGCTTCCAGTAAACGACTCATCATTTACATCAACAGCGACAAACTTAGCTTCGCAAATATTCCTAATATGCTCTAATCCTATCAGACCATTTGTTAATCTTACATATGCTTTGCAAATAGCTTTAACGATTGACTTTATCTCATCAGGAATATTTGGAGAATCTTCAATCATTACATCAACCTTAATCAATAAAACTTCTAATGCCGTTCTCTTATTCGTAATACTCACCCTTTATTAATATACCACGCTTGTTTAATCTTTTTATAATTTTCGATTCAAAATAACGATTAACATGAGTTGGAAGATGTTCTATCTTAGAAATAGGATTAACAAATATTGAATTAATACCCATTCTATTTGCTCCAAACACATCAGTCATCAATTGATCACCAATCATAGCAATTTCATGTGGTTTAAATTTATATAATTTCATTATCTTCTTATACTTAATCTTTAGAGGCTTACAACTATTACATGAAGTATCTACATTAAGTTGTTCTTTAAATGGAGTTAATCTTCTTTTACCACTATTAGACATAATAATTACTTTAAATCCATATTTGTGCTCTAATAAACTAAATAAATCTTTTAATCTTTTATCAGGTTCATGCATAGAATATGGAGCTATTGTATTATCTAAATCATATAAAAGACACTTGATCCCATTCTTTTTTAACTTAGCATAATTAATTTTAAATATACTTTGATAGTAATAATCTGGTATAAATATATCTAACATAGTACCTCCTTTTAAAATAAACTTAATTGAGCAGATTCAGGCATACCGTCAAATACACCCAAATCTCTTAATTTTTCTATTGTAGTTTTATTAACTTTACCTCTATCAGCAAAATCATCTACACAGAAGAATTCTTTTATTTCTCTTTCTTTTTCAATTTGTAATCCACAAGCTTCTCCTAAACCTTCTACACTACAGAAAGGTAAGTATAAAGCTTTTTCATCTTCTTTAATTACAAATGTTTTTGCTTTAGAAATCTTAATATCTATATTTTTAAACACAAATCCTCTTGCTAACATTTCAAGAGCAACTTGTAATGTTTCCCCTACAGCTACTTCTTTTGCTGAAGCATCAAATCCTTTTTCTCTAATCTCAGCAAGTCTTCTTTTTATTCCATCATAACCTTGTAACATAGCTTGTACATCAAAGTCACTTCTTCTAATTGAGAAGAATGCTGAATAATAATGTAAAGGATAATAAGTCTTAAACCACGCAACACGGTATGACATCATTACATATGCGCAAGCATGTGCCTTAGGGAACATGTACTGAATCTTTCTACAACATTCAATAAACCACTCTGGAACATTATTACTACGCATAGTATCTGTCATTTCCGCCCACTTATCTGGTTCTTTCTTAGCTTTTCCTTTACGAACGAATTCACTTATTTTGAATGCTTGTGAAGACTCTAATCCATAGTTAATTAAACTAACCATGATATCATCACGACATCCTACAGCTTCCTCAAAAGGAACTACTTTATTTAATATTAAATCACGAACGTTACCATTCCATACATCTGTACCATGTGATAAACCAGCCACTTTAACTAAATCGGCAAAATGTGTTGGTTTAATTTCAAGTAACATGTTAATAGCAAAGTTTGTTCCAAATTCTGGAACGCCTAAAGTACCAGTCTTACACATAATTTGCTCTTCAGTTACACCAAGAGCTTTTGGAGATTGGAATAAACTTAATATATTATGATCATCAAATGGTATTTCCATAATGTTTATACCAGTTGTATCACCTAGTCTTTTTAACATAGTTGGATCATCGTGTCCAAGTATATCTAGCTTTAAGACATTATCATGAATTGCATGGAAATCAAAGTGTGTAGTATACCATGATGCATCAGGCTCATCTGCTGGATATTGATATGCCGTAAAATCAAATACATCCATATACTGAGGAATAACGATAATTCCACCTGGATGCTGTCCAGTAGTTCTCTTAACACCCGTACAACCTAATGCTATTCTTTCTACTTCAGCAGAGTTAAGAACGATACCATTCTCTTCACAATAACCTCTTACATATCCAAAAGCCGTTTTATCAGCAACTGTAGATATAGTACCGGCTCTATAGGCATTTTGTTCACCAAACAACACTTTTACATGATTATGTGCTGCTGCTTGATTTTCTCCAGAGAAGTTTAAGTCTATATCAGGTACTTTTTCAGCTTTAAATCCTAAGAATGTAGCAAATGGAATATTGTGTCCGTCTTTCTTCATCTTTGTTCCACATTCTGGGCAATCTCTATCAGGCATGTCAAACCCACATGGATATAGTCTAGCTAAATCTTCTCCATCAACCTCAAAATCACTATGTTTACATTTAGGACAAACATAATGTGGTGGTAAACCATTAACTTCTGTAATACCCATCATTGTCGCAACTAAACTTGAACCAACACTACCACGAGATCCTACGAAGTATCCATCAGCGTTTGATTTTTTAACTAACTTTTCTGCGATAAGATAAATTACATCGAATCCACCACCAATAATACCATCAAGCTCTGTTTTAAGTCTTGTTTCTATTATTTCAGGAAGCGGATATCCATATATTTCATGCGCTTTATTATAAACCATTTCCTTTGTTATCTCAGCAGAATTTTCTAGAACTGGAGTATATAATTTATCTTTAATAATTTGTAATTCTTCAACTTGTTCTGCAATCTTATTTGGATTATCAATTACTATTTCTTTTCTTGTTTCTTCATCTATAAATGAGAAGGCATCTAACATTTCATCTGTAGTTAAGAAGTATTGATTAGGAACCTTTATTCCTCTTTTATTAAGTGGATGTAACTTACCATTTGCTTTTTGTGAAATAATAACTTTACGATATATTAAATCATCCGGTCTTAAATTATGAGCATCAGATGTTGCTACAACCATCTTATTTGATTCTTTAGCTACTTTTATTAATCTTCTAACATAATTAAAGTAATCACTCTCTGATCTAAATGGAGCATCTTCCCCAATAAGATGAGTTACCACGTTAAGTGGGTATACTTCAATATAATCATAATATGACATCATATTTCTTAAGTCTTCATCATCTACTGATAAACCTTTTTCAAATACTTCTCCATTTACGCAACCAGAGCCAAATATTAAACCTTCTCTTAATGGATTAATATCCGTTCTTGGAATCTTTGGTTCTTTTCCTTTAAATAAATATTTTGTATTTGCTAAAGATACTATTTTAAATAAATTTCTTAAACCTTCCTTATTCTTGGCAATCATAGTCATATGGAATGGTCTAGCAAACTTAACAACGGTTTCGCTATCTACTAACTTGTTTAAATCATCAGTTGTTTCTATATGTTCATTATCTAAAACATTAACCATTTTATAGAAACAATGTGCTGTTCCTTCGCAGTCATAATCCGCTCTATGGTGTTTATCTTCATCCCACTCTACATCTAAATTTTTAACTAACGTAGATAATTTATGATTTTTCCAATCAGGATACATAACTCTAGCAAGTCCCATTGTATCTACAACAGTATTATCAAACTTACGTAATCCATACTTTTCTACTGCTGCTTCAATAAATGAAATATCAAATGCTGCATTATGGGCAACAAGTGGTAAATCACCAACAAACTCTAAAAATCTCTTCGTAACATTTTCTTCTGTATCTTGTCCAACTAACATATCATCCGTTATATTAGTTAATTCAGTAATTACTTTTGGTAATGGTTTATCACAAGCAATTAATTCATCAAATCTTTCAATTATTTCATCATTTTTAACTTTAACAGCACCAATTTCAATCATTTGATCAACATTTGGTGTAAATCCAGTTGTTTCTGTATCATATACAACATATTCTTGATCTAATAATTTGAAATTCTTGTTCTTAAATACTAATCCTGCATCAGTATCAACAACATTCATTTCTGTTCCATATAATACTTTAAATTTATCTTTATCTTCTCTACCTTTATTTATTTTAGCAAGAGTATTAAACGCATCAGGATACGCCTGTAGAACATTGTGATCTGTTATAGCAACACTCTTCATTCCTAATTTGTCACAAAACTTAATTAACTTAGATGTATCTATAACTCCATCCATCATACTCATCATTGTATGACAATGTAATTCTACTCTTTTTACCTCAGCTGTATCTTTAACTTTTTCATCTTTAGAAGGTATTTCTTCGATTCCTGTTATATTAAAAACTAAAGCATGAGAATAATCATTTAACTCGATATTACCATTAAATCTATACCAATTACCAACACTAATTCTTTTAGCAATTTTATAAAATTCTTCTTCTTCGAAACGAACTAAATGACCAACAAAACTATCAGTTTTATCACTCATCTTTAAATCGAGAATATAAGCAGTAGCTTTTTTACCTTTTCTTTCTTGAGTTTCCATTGCAAAGACATATGCTTCCACAATAATATTTTTCATTTCACCCAAAATATTATTTAATTGCGTTATTTCTCCATCTCGATGTCTACCCCAAATAACAGGACTATTCTCTTCAGGAGCAACTTCCTCAACACTATCTTTACCCTCAGTAATTATTTCTGTTAAAGTTTTTAAATTAGCTAAATCCAGTTTTATTTCAAAAGAGTATTCTCCTAATCCATATCTTTTTAATTTATCACTAATTTTAGCAAACTCTCTATTTAATTCTGACTTAACTAATCTTGTATAAATAGTTACATATATCTTATCCCCATCAAATTCTAAATTACGATCTTTTAAAGGCGCAAAAGATGGTCTTAAATTAACTAATTCATCTATCATAGCATCAATATATTTTGTTAAATCATCAAGCGTTACTTCACCATATTCCATAACAACGTGACATTTCTTTTCACCATTAATGCCTCCTTCACAAGCCTTAAATAAATTATCCATTTCTTTTTTATCAATTACGTATGGGTTTTTTATAACCACTTCAAAACTTTGTGAAGCCGTAATTAGTTTCACTTTATCTATCTCTGAAGCAAAAAATTCTTCTGACTCAAAATTAATACTGTTAAAAAATCTTTCTATTTCTGCATCCATATTTGTCTTCCATTTCATTTTCTTTTTATAATACTATTCAATATTATTCTTATTTTGTCAAGAGATTTACTTGGCTTTCCTTCTATTAGCACAAGTTCATTTCTTCTTATATTTTCAAGCAACTTAAAATTCTCTGCGAAAACAGTTACATCCATTGTTCCCGTCTCATCAGACACTTTTAAAAATGCCATATCATTTCCGTTTTTATCTTTTATTCTATGTATATTTTCTATTATAACAATTATCTTAATTTCATTATATAATTTTGATTTAACATCTTTTAATTTAGTAATGTTCTTACTTTGATATTTGCTAGCAGGATGATTTCCTACATAGAATCCAAATAATTCTATTTCTTTATCATTCAAAATACTATTATCAAATTCTTCATATTTATTTATAATTGGTTTTAAATCATCATCATCAACACCTAATGATACGTAATTCATTGCTGAATCATATAAATTAATTAAAGTCTTTTTATTTAATCCCAATGAATCAAAACTTCCAGCATAGATTAATGTCTCTAATATATTTTTCTTAATATCTTTATTCTTACTCAAGAATTCAAAATAATCTTTATAAGGGGCATTATCTATTATGGCATCCGAAATATTCTTAGTTATGCCTTTAATAATAGTAAGAGGCAATATTAAAGAATCCTCTACAATATTAAAATTTTTAAATGATTTATTAACATCTGGTTTAACAACCTTAATATTCTTTCTCTTTAACTCATTTATGTATGAAGATATTTCTACTGTGCTCTTACCATCTAATAACAATTCATTTATAAAATAAATTGGATAATAACATTTTAAATAAGCCATTTGGTAAGCTACAAGTGCATAAGCTACACTATGAGACTTATTAAATCCATATCCCGCAAATCTTTCAATTAAATCATAAATTTGTGAAGAAATAGATTTAGAAATTCCATTCTTTTGGGCACCAACAATAAACTTATCTTTTGATACCTTGATTACTTCGTCTTTTTTCTTGCTTATAGCTCTTCTAATGGTATCTGCTTCGTTTTTAGTAAATCCGCCTAATTGTTCAAGAATAAGTATTACTTGTTCTTGATATAAAATTACACCATAAGTTTCTTTTAAAATTGGTTTTAATGAATCATGAAGATATTTAATATTTTCTTCATCTTCTTTATTTTTTATAAATTCATCTTGAGCAGGACCTGGTCTAACAAGAGCCATTGCTGCAATTAAATCATTGAAGTTTTTAGGTTTTAATTTCCTTAACAAACTCTTCATAGTAGCGGTTTCGTATTGAAATATACCATCAGTATCCGCTCTATTAAACATATCTATTACATTTTTATCATTAAGATCAATATTCTTTAACAAATTCTTATCAGTTTGTCTTAGTATATTAGCAATAATATCTAAGTTCTTAACAGCAAGAAAGTCCATTTTTAAAAATCCTAAAGATTCCAAATAAGGCATTTCTATTCCTGTAATTAAATTGTCCTCTTCATCCTTTACAACTGGAATTATTTTAGTTAAATCTACACTAGAAATAATTAATCCAGCAGCATTTATAGATGTATTCTTCTTAATACCTTCTAACTTAAGAGCAATATCATATAAATTATTTATTTGAGGATACATCTTAATATATTTTGCTACTGTTTCATCTTCAGCATTTTCTTTTAACGACATTTTCCCATCAATAGAATCTAAAAATTTATTTAATAATTCATCATCTAATTTAATTAATTTTGCAACTTCTCTTAAAACAGATTTAGTTTTTAAATTATTATAAGTAATACCTACAGCAACATTATTCCTGCCATATTTATTTCTTACGTATTCAATAATATCTTTTCTCTTACCTGATTCAAAATCTATATCTATATCAGGCATAGTAACTCTATCTGTATTTAAAAATCTTTCAAACATTAAATTATACTTAATCGGATCTATATCATTAATACCAATTGAATAACATACTAAAGATCCTGCAGAGCTACCACGGCCTGGCCCAACATAGATATCATTTTTCTTAGCATAACAGCAATAATCATAAACAATTAAGAAATAATCAACAAATCCCATCTTACTTATAACACTAAGTTCATAATTTAATCTATCTTGGTATTCTTTTGTTACTTTATTATTAAGTCTTTTATTTAAACCTTTATTAGCTAGTTCAACTAAAAATTTTTCTGAATTACGACTTTGTTTAGGTATATATCGTACATTCTTAGGAAATTCTAGATTAATCTTATCAGACACTTCTTTTAGGCCATATAAATCATCTTTAGATAGAACATATGCATAATTATAATCTATCTTACTTGTTCCTCCTAGCATATTTAAATATTTAAGATATTTATTATCTTCTTTCTTTAAACATCTCACTTCTTTTATATAGACAACATTTTTAGTAATTCTTAATAAATCTACCTTTTCATCATTATTTTGATATCCATAATAAACCTCAGGATAAAAAGCAACTAACTCTCTTAATGAAACTGAGTGATATGGTATAACACACAAAATGTTTGCAGAATATTCTTTTAATAAATCAGTATTTAAACTATCTTTCCTTAAATCCACTTGTAACAAATTACAATATCCATCATAATTCATAGCATACAAAAACAAATGCTTTTCATCAAGAATAATATCTAATCCCACAATGGGCTTAATACCCAATTCAGTACAACCTGAAATTAATTCCATAGATGCTGAAAGATTAGTATCAATAATACCACAAGATATATATTTATTTTTCTTTAAATAGTCTAATAAGTCTTTAACTTTAACTAAACTATTTAATAAAGAATAATCAGTTTTTATGCTTATTAGACCGTTCAAATTATCACCCATTTAATTGTACCAAATTGACTATGTAAAGTCCATAAATTAGAAATAAAAAAATACTTAATAAATAAGTATTTTTTTATTTTTTCTTCCAAATTGCATATAGAGTTTTTGTTCCTGATTCTACTATATTAACAACCTTATCATTGTCTTTATAAACAACACCAGAATTAAGTGAAGTTCCCCATCCAGTAAACTCATATCCTTCTTTAACAAATATGTTCTTTCTTAATAAACATTCTTTATCTCTTTCACATTTCGTTTCATCCATATGTCCTGTTCCACCAGTGGCATTATAAACAATAGTGTATGTTCCTAAATCCCAAGTAGCTTCAAAATGAATTATTTTATCTTCCTTAGTTGTAAGAGCAACAAAGTATTCTCCTTTTGCTAGATAAGAACCATCAGTTCCAGGATTAGCAAATTTCTGGGTAATACTTTGTGAAGTGGCTCCATATTTAGCTTGTTCTATATTATCTACGCCAGTTACTTTCCAACCAGCAAAATCATAGCCTTCTTTAACTGGTTTTGGCACTTTAATGACATCTGTAAATCCTACGGCTTCAGGAGCTTCATCAATCATCTTACCACCAGCAGTATCTATCTCAATTTTATAGCCAATTGCTTCCCAGTTAGCAATAAAAGTTATGTTCCCATTAGATAAAGAAGACAATCTTTTAAAACTAAATCCACCATCTGGAGAAAGATCTTTAGGTTCAATTATTTCTAAACCATCCCATGATTTTTCGATTGAACTACCTTTTTCTATATAAACTGCTGAATTTGCATAAACTCCAACGGCTGTCCATCCTTTAAATTTAAATCCAGGCTTGATTGGGTTTGGCAGTGTTACAGCATCACTATATAGGATACCTTCTCCATTAAGAGGATCATATTTATATAAATCTTTATCACAATAAGTAGTGCCAAAACATCCACCATTCAAGTTATATGAAATTTTATATTTTATTTCTTCCCATGCAGCAGATAATATAACTGTACCTGAGTTTTCCTTTAAATTCATAAAGAATGTCGTATCCACGGGATTTTCGCCACTAAATTTGTTAGAAATCGAGTTTACGGAAGATCCATACTTAGCATTCGATCCAAGATTAGTTGCTGTCCATCCTTTAAATCTAAAACCAGGTTTAGTTGGTTTTGAAACATTAACTGCTCTACCTGTTGTACCAAATGTAGGACTATTTACACCAGCAGTACCCCCATTTAAATTATATGAAATACTATATGACTTTGTTGTCCAATTTATATACAAATTCAAGCCATTAGTAGCCGCTACTTTATATAAATCATTAGTAAATCTACCATTAGAGTTAATATATTGCGTTCCTAAACCATCTTTAGAAGTATAGAATCCATCAAAATATTTTCCCGTTGTAGATGAAATACTTGGAATTGGTTCATTAACACATCTTGTTAAATTCGAATCAATAAAATATATACATCCTTTTTCACTTACAGTATTATATTTATAATATATAAACGAAGAACCATCAACAAGTGAATCTAAAGTGACCTTATATACATTAGGTTCCCAAATTGCATACAAAATTAAACCGTTATTTGATTCAGAAACTATACTGGTTTCATCGTATAACCTACCATTTTCTTTTTCATCATACCATCCGGCTAAATGATATCCTTCAAATTTTCTTGTCTCAGGGAAAGTAAACTTTTCATCAACTCTTTCAAGGAATTGTTCGTCTAATTTTTCGCCAGTTGGATAATTATAATTATATGTAACATATACTGTGTTATAACATTTTTCACTGCCGCCAGATTGAACAACACAATATTTTAATTGAGCATTATTAGAAATATATGTAAATAATGTTTCATTCTTCTCTCCCGTAGGATAAGAATATTTAATCTTTATATCAAATGTACTTGATACATTTGATGCTTTTGTAGGATTAATTACAACATTTTCTTTATCGAATTTAACATCATAATTAATTAGTTTATATACTTTATTTTCTCCCAGAAAATTAGTATAAGTAAATGATGAATTATTATAATATAAACTTGCCTTAGATGAAGCAGATCTAAACTCAATTTTATTACCACTATAATTAATTAAAACGCTATCTAAAGTTTGAGTATCTAAATCAGCTTTTATATTATTTAGAAGTGTAGTAATTTTTTCATCATTTTGTCCAGAGTAATTTGCAGAATCAGAGTCTCTTTTTTCAATAAGCATTTTATATCCAATGAACCCTATCACGCCCATTAAAGCCAAGACAATAATAGCCTCTAAAATTCCTAGTAATATTTTTTTCACACTACTCACCTATTTTCTAATTATAGTATACCATGATGTCATTTTTTATGTACATATTTTATTAATTGTTTACATCAAAAAAAGCACTAATATTAGTGCTTATAAATACTTTTTAAACTTCTTGAAAGAATCATCAGTTTCCAAATCAGTTTCTGCTAATTGTTGTAATAATTCTTTTTGTTGTCTATTTAACTTTGTTGGCATAATTATATTAACAACAACATACATATCACCTTTAGTACTGCTTTTTGGCGACTTAATTCCCTTTCCTTTTAGCTTTAATTTTGTATAGTTTTGTGTTCCTGGATCAATTTGCATTACAACACTACCAGTAAGTGTAGGTACTTCTTTTTTACATCCTAAAATAGCATCAGTAATTGTAATAGGGACTTCTAGATAAATATCTTTTCCATCTCTTTCAAACAAAGGATGTTCCTTAACATGGAATTCTAAATAGATATCTCCATTTGGTCCACCATTTATACCAGCTTCACCTTTTCCAGATATTCTTAATTCATATCCATTATCTACACCTTCAGGAATATCAACTGCGATTGTTTTTCTAGTCTTAATTAAACCTGTACCACTACATTTAGAACAAGACTTTTTATAACTCTTTCCTTTTCCTTTACAAGTTGAGCAAGTCTTTTGTGTTTGCATAACTCCAAATATTGTTGATTGTTGTTCAATAACTTTACCTCTTCCACCGCAAGTTGGACAAGTTATTTCATCAAATCCACCTTTTCCAGAACATTCACTACATGATTCATTTAAATCTAGTTTAATGTCTTTTTTACAGCCAAATACAGCCTCATCAAAAGTTAAATCAATATCAACTTTGACATCAGGCCCTCTTCTTGGTCCGTTTCTTCTTGCTGTACTGCCGAAACCACCAGAAAATCCACCGCCAAATAAGTCTCCCAAAATATCATCTAAGTTAATATCAACACCATCGAAGCCACCAAAACCACCAAAGCCACCAGAATATCCTCCGGCACCTCCTCCGTTTTGGAATGCAGCAGAGCCAAATTGATCATATTGTCTTCTTTTGTTTTCATCAGACAACACTGCATAAGCTTCACCAATTTCTTTAAACTTAGCTTCATCACCTGTTTGTTTATTATCAGGGTGATATTGCTTAGCTAACTTACGAAAAGCACTTTTTATTTCACTATCAGATGCATCTTTAGACACACCTAAAATATCATAATAATCTTTACCTGAGGCCATTATTTTTCACCTTCTTTGCTTATTTTAACAAATTGATCTAATAAAGAATCAAAATATTTAATTGCTTCTTCATATACTTTTTTATCTTCCAAATCAACATCAAGAATTCTAAATGCATCAATAGGCCATACATTTGAACCAGTACTTAAGAATTTAATGTATTTATCCAACATATCTTTATTACCATTAATAATATTACTTGCTACAAATAATGCAACACTAATACAAAATGCATAATTAAATAAATAATAATTCATATAGTAATGACTTCTTCTAGCCCATGATAAGCCAGAATATTCATCATACTCTACTTCTTTTCCGGAATATTTTTTTATAGAATCAAGCGTGATTTTATCCATATAATCTTTAGTAATAGCATTACCACTATCTACATAATTATAGAAATCTTGTTCTAGTTTTCCTTCTCTAACGGCTCCAAATAAATTACTAATTACTACTTCGATAATATTATTTATTCCCGCTAGTTTTTCTTCTTTAGAGGTACTATTATTAGCTAAATAATGAGAAAGTAAACATTCATTAGTTAATGATGCTACTTCACTAACTAAACTAGAAACATTAACATAAGGCATATCATTATTTGCTTTTACAAATTGATGATGAACATTATGTCCTCCCTCATGTATCAATGTAGATACAGATGAAAGATTAGAATTAAAACTCATCAATATACGAGAATCTTTAGATAATGTTGAAAGAGAATATCCTCCAGAACATTTTCCAGGATATTGAGCATAATCAACATATCTATTATCTATTATTTTCTTAAATGCTTTACAATATTCTTTTCCTAATGGCTCAACAGCTTTCATACATAATTCTTGAGCTTCTTCGATAGAATATTCTTTATCACTTTTAGCCATATCTAATTGCAAATCATATTGATATAGTTTATCTAAACCTAAAGTATCTTTAAATATTCTTAAATATTTTTGATAAGATTTAACATTTTCTTCAGTTGTGTTAATTAATGCATCATATGCTTTATTTGGCATGTTAAGATTAAATAACTTAGCATCCCAAGCATTCTTGAAATTATGCAATTTTGCATCAGTAATATTAGCTTTAACATATCCATTTAAGAATTGAGCTGAAGAATTAGAATATCTATCTAGTGTTTTAGAATATTTTTCTCTAACTTCTTTTCTAATATTTCTATCTTTATTTTCCATTAGTTTATGATAGTTAGTAGATGAAATAGTTTCTACAACTCCATCAATTTCCACAGTACCATAATCATGTTCTTTATTAAGCATTGTAGAACTCATTTCTTCAAAATGATTCATTGCATTATTTAATTCAGCAATTATAGTCTCACTTTTTTCATCTAATATATGTTCTTTGCTTCTATATGTTTTATCAAGTAAATTCTTATATTTATTAAGTTCTTTATACTTAAATAAGTCTTCATATTCTTTTTTATTTAAAGTAAGTAATTCTGAATCAAAAAAGTTGGAGTTAACAACAAATTGATTAAATAAATCAGCAGATTTAGATAATCTTTCCATATTCTTAGAAACACCTAATTCTTGATCACTAATTAAATATGCATATCCCTCTAGGTTTTCTACCATATCATAAGCTTCAAAAAACTTATCTAAAAACTCTTTTACTTTTTTAGCATCTTTTGTACAACCCTTATAACTATTTAAAGATTTGATTATCTTACTACATTTTTTAAAACAATCTTCAAATTCTTTATCATTTTTATAAAAGTCAGTTAAATCCCATTTATACTTTTCTGGTACATCTTTTCTTGATTTGTATTTATGCATTGCAATTCCTTTCTAATATCAACTAAAAGTTCTAGTTTCCTAGAACTTTTATATTTTACATTAATTATTTTTCTTCGTAATGTGCTTCTTGTACATCATCGCTCTTGTTTGATGATCCATTATCAGATGTTTCACTATCACTTGTTGATTCAGTTTGAGCATTAGCTTTTGCAGCTTCTTCATATACTTTAGCGCCTAAATCCATAGCAATTTTTTGTAAATCTTCACTCTTCTTCTTAATATCATCAATATCTTTTCCTTCAAGAGCTTTCTTTAATTCTTTAATCTTATCTTCAGCGTTTTCTTTATCCTTAGTAGATACTTTATCTTTTAAGTCTTCAAGAGCTTTTTCAGTGTTATTTATAATTGAATCAGCTTCATTTCTAACATCAGCTTCTTCTTTTCTCTTTTCATCTGCAGCTTTATTAGCTTCAGCTTCTTTAACCATCTTATCAATTTCTTCATCAGATAAGTTAGTTGAATTAGAAATTGTAATTGATTGTTCCTTATTAGTTCCTAAATCTTTTGCAGTTACATGAACAATACCATTAGCATCGATATCAAATTTAACTTCGATTTGAGGTACTCCACGTCTTGCGGGTAAGATATTAGTTAATTGGAAGTTACCTAATGACTTATTATCTTGAGCCATTGGTCTTTCACCTTGTAATACATTAATATCTACAGCAGGTTGATTATCTACAGCAGTAGAGAATACTTGAGATTTGCTTGTAGGAATTGTTGTATTTCTTGGAATTAAAACAGTCATAACATTACCTAATGTTTCAACACCTAATGATAATGGTGTAACATCTAGTAATACGATATCATCAACTTCACCAGTTAATACACCACCTTGAATTGCAGCACCCATTGCTACAACTTCATCGGGGTTAACACTCTTATTAGGTTCTTGTCCTAATTCCTTTTTAACCAATTCTTGGATGTATGGAATTCTTGAAGATCCACCAACCATGATTACTTTATCAATATCACTAGCCTTCATATTAGCATCTTTTAATGCTTTTCTAACTGGCTCTAATGTTGAATCAAATAAATCTTTACATAATGATTCAAATTTAGCCTTAGTTAATGTCATATCTAAGTGTAATGGATTTCCATCTTTTTGAGTAATGAATGGTAATGAGATTTGTGCTGTAGTCATACCAGATAAGTCTTTCTTAGCTTTTTCTGCAGCATCTTTAACTCTTTGCATTGCCATTGAGTCTCCAGATAAATCTACACCTTGTTCTTTTTTAAATTCTTCAACTAAATAGTCAGAAACAATCTTATCAAAGTCATCTCCACCCAAACGGTTATTACCGCTTGTAGATTTAACTTCAAATACACCATCACCTAATTCAAGGATTGATACATCGAATGTTCCTCCACCTAAGTCATATACTAAAATAGTTTGTGATTTATCTTGTTTATCAAGTCCATAAGCTAGTGCAGCAGCAGTAGGTTCATTAATAATTCTTTCTACTTCTAATCCTGCTATCTTACCTGCATTCTTAGTTGCTTGACGTTGTGCATCGTTGAAATATGCTGGAACAGTAATAACAGCTTTTTTTACAGGCTCTCCCAAGTAACTTTCTGCATCTTTCTTTAATTTAGCAAGAATTTTTGCAGAAATTTCTTCTGGAGTATATTCTTTTCCATTAGCTTCAACTTTTTCACTAGTACCCATCTTTCTCTTAATAGATGAGATAGTATTTTTTACATTAGTAACAGCTTGTCTTTTTGCAGTTTCTCCAACTAATTCTTCTTCTCCTTTAAATGCTACAACTGAAGGAGTTGTTCTTCCTCCTTCTGGATTTGTAATAACTTTTGGTTCTCCACCTTCTAGTACAGCAACACATGAGTTTGTTGTACCTAAATCTATTCCTATAATTTTACTCATAATTAATCATCTACCCTTTCATATATAAAATTATTTATTTACTTTAACCATTGCTACACGCAAAACTTTATCTTTATACATATAACCTTTTTGCATGCAATCAATAACAGTGTTCATTGGTTTTCCTTCAACAGTATCAACCATAACAGCTTCCATTGTGCTAGGATCAAATTCTTTATCAATACATTCTATTTCTTGTACTCCATATGCTTGAAGTATTGAAATTAATTGCCCATAGATAAGTTTAAATCCCGCTAAGAACTTAGATAATTCTTCTGTTAAATTAGGATTATCTAATTTAAGTGCCCTTTCAAAATTATCAACAATTGGAAGTAATTCCTTTATAAACTTCTCACCATCATACATTAGCAAATTACTACGTTCTTCTTCAAAACGTCTTTTCATATTTTGCATATCCGCAGAAATACGTAAAAGTTTGTCATTTAAAGCAGCTTTTTGTAAGTATAATGTTTCAACTTCAGCTTTTAAAGCAGCATTTACTTCTTGTTCGTTATTTTTTTGTTCATGTTGCTGTTGGTGTTGCTTATCATGTTTATTTTCATGTTTTTGATTTTGTACTTGGTTTTGTTTTTTCTTTTCTTCTTTTTCCATCATTTGTTCCTTTCATCAATGTTCTGTTGAATTAGGTTTAACATACTAACCACTTTTCCATAGTCCATACGTTTAGGACCAATAATAGCAATTGTACCTTCTTCTCCATCTATATTATAATTTTTCTTAATAATTGTTACATTTGAATCTAGATCATTATCACTACCGATACATATTTGAACATCATTTGAATTATCTACTCTAGAAATACTCTTAATAATATTCTCATCATCAAGTTTATTGGCAATTCTTTTTATTTCTTCAACATTATCATATTCAGGTTGTTGAAATAATTTATTTCTACCAGTAACTCTTACAGTACCTTGTTGATTATCAACAAAATCATTAAATGCATTATAGAATATATTATAGATTGCTTCATATTGATTCATTTGAGCAACTATAACTGGTTTTACATCAAGTTCTAGTCTTTCAGACACTTCGTCAATTGGTGTACCTACAAGCATTTTATTTATAATTTCACAAGCTTTATTTAATTCTTTAAAATCTATATCATCCGGTAAAGAGAATTTTTTGTTTTCTACGATACCTTTATCTGTACAAACTAAGGCTACAACATGATTTTTGTCTAAAGAAATAATATCAACTTTTTGTAACAAATTATCTCTACTATTTTTACCCAAAATAATACTTGTATAATTTGTTAAATCACTAATTATTTGCATACATTCATTAATAGCATCAGAAATAACTAATTTTTGGTTTTGAAATATTGCTTGTAACTTAAGCATTTCCTTACCATTTAGCTTTTCGGGTTCCATTAAATGTTCAACATAATATTTGTATCCTTTTTCACTTGGAACTCTACCGCTTGAAACGTGGTTTTTTTCAAGTAAACCAATACTTTCTAAATAAGCCATTTCATTTCTTATTGTTGCGCTTGAGCAGTGGAATTTCCCACATAAAACTTTTGAGCCAACAGGCTTAACTGTTTTTATATAAGCTTCAACAATTGCCTTTAGAATATTCTCTTGTCTTTTATCCATATTCTATTACCTCTTTAGCACTGATAACCTCTAAGTGCTAGAATCATTATATTATTAAAATTAGCACTTGTCAATAGATAATGCTAACAATTATGGCAATAAAAAAGATGCATCATTTTTGCATCCTTTTATCTACACATTCGAAGCAACAGAAAACTCTCTACTATCTAAATTTAAAGTATAATAAACATTCTCATTAGCTCCATATATTGTAATTATATCGTTATATGAATCATTTTCATTTGATGGTGGAATAACAATATTCCATGAACTAGCATTCATACCAACTCCATCAAACATATAGTCCATATCAACTACCTTTGATGTATCCCAAGAACTTATATTAATTGAGAAATTAGCACTATTATATCCAGCATTTAAGAACATACTATGCATATTGGATACGTTAGTTGTTTTCAAAAAATTTAATCCTGAAATCGTTTTCAAACTTTTAAATTGTTTATTCTCATCCAAATCACTAAATAAATACGATGAATCGCTATTAGCAAAAATATGCCCTGTTCCATTTCCTGCGATAGTAACAATCTTTTGTGTAGAGTCTAAATAGCAAGTAACTGATTCGTTTTCAGAATCACTACAATCCCATTTTTTACTTTCCTTTCCAGTAGGTTTATAACTATCTACAATATTAATATCTGTAATATACGCCTTTTGATTTTCTATCTCATTACTCCAACTGGAACCTTGAGATAAAGTTGAAATAACATAATCATCCTTTGTTAATACTATCTTAGTATCTATTGTTTTTCCTGCATTCATAGATTGATCCGTATCAAGATTAATAAATGATAATTCAAATATCCAATCCTGTTTTTCTCCTGCAGCAGAATATGATAATATTTCATAATCTTCAGCTATTAAAATAATTCCACTTTCAGTAGTTATATCAAATCCTTGAAGTTCATTATTATAAGTTAATCCTTCAACTTCTGTTAAGTATTCACCATCGGGATTAACTACTTTTAATAGCAGCTCCGTTTCATGATTATTAGTAGTGTATTCAAAATTATTTTTAATTATATGGAAATACACATCATAATAATCAGTAGCTTCTAAAGTTTTAGTATTAGCCCTTAAAATAGCGCTAGAAGTAGTTGTAGAACTAACATTACCCATTCCTTGAGCAAAATTGCCTTCAAATACATCTAAAGCTAAATCTTCACCCTTAATAAATGATAAACTATCACTTTTATATGTTCTTATTCCGACATTTGTTACAGCTGCATCACCAACTGTAGACTGAAAATAGGCATATGATACAGTTATAACTAAAGTAAACATAACAACTATTAATATCATAATACTTAGTCTACTTTTTTTATCAATAACTTGATACATACCTTATCCTCCTCTTAAATGTCTAATTTATACCAATCCTTTTCTGAAGAAAATAACCATTCTAAACCACGAGTTCTTTCACGAACATTATCGGGTATTAATCTTCCTATAGCAATATTTGAATTGTTTTTATTTTCTTTGCATGCCCAATTATATCTATAATATAAATCATACATATCTAATATTTCTTTTTTATCTCTTAAAACACATTTTTCTTTGAAAGTATCCAATGTTTTTCCCTTTAATAAATCGATAATATATTGATAATCACATAACAAAGTAGCATCCTTTATATCATCAACAAGAGATAGAGCATAAAGAATTGCCCAAACTGTTTCATATCCCCAATCTAAAGTTGCTAAATCTTCTTTAGTATATGTTCCATCAAAAACTCTTTGTTCTCTTTCATTAAAATAATCTAATACACCAAATTTTTCAAAAATCGGCATAAAGAATTTTAATGATCCAGCATAATTATCCCTTCTAACATCACACGCAACTTGAACAATTAAAATACTTGCAATAACCTTTTTACATATATCATCTAAATTTTTTAATTCAGCTTTATCATCCTCAAGAGGAATATTAATATCATCACTAATAGAAATATTCAATTTTTGAATATATTCATTATTTGTTTTTCTTCTTTCATCCTGCACACTTAACTTTTCTGGTTCTTGATTAGCATGTAAATCTAATACTTTTTTAACCGTATCATTAAATGCGTCTTCATTAAAAGACAAACGCATTATTTTATTTTTTTGAGCAGCATAATAGAAAGTTTTCTTTTCAGTAACAACCTTAAATAGCGCATTATATCCACCACTTTCTATTACATATAAATATCCGAATCCAAAAGAAATATTTTCAATGTTATCATAATCCTCACCTTGTTTTAATGTCTTTAAAGCACATTTAACAAGTTTATATTTAACAGAGTCATTATTTATCTCATTACGTTCTTTTGTCATAGTTCTCCCTCTCTAGTCTTATACATATATTATATACCAACTATAATCAAACATAAAGAAAAAAATTAATAAAAAAAAGCGATTATTTCGCTCTTTTAATTCTTTCTAACTCTTTCATACGGATTTCCTGCAGCCTTCATAGCAGCTTTATTGTCATACATTCTTGCATCCGCTTCATTTATCATAACCTCTAGATCACTACACACAGTTCTATATGATGAACCCATCGCAGCTGAATATTGAGTTTGAGCAATAGATTGCCTGATTTCTTCAATTTTCCTAAAGAATAAATCCTCTGGAATGTTTTGACATACAGCAACAAACTCATCTCCACCACGTCTAAATAATTCTTTCTTACGAATTGATCTACGCATACATTCCGCTAAAGTGATTAATAAACGATCTCCCTCACTATGACCATAAGTATTATTGAAAAATCTTAAATCATTAGCATCCATGAATAACACACCGATATTATAACGAATACAAGGTTCATTAATTAATTCAATTAAAGTATTGTTATTCATTAATCCTGTTAGCTTATCTGTTTGTAAATCAGTTATTTTATCTCCAAGTTTTAATATGTTTCCTAAGAATTGACTAATATATAATAATGCTCTTTTATCAAATATTTTTACAAACCTTGGTCTAATTATTTCGATTGAAGACACATCTGATATTTGTACTGTAACCGTAGCTTTAGGATCAGTAAAGCCATTTAACGAAATAGAGTCTTCAGGTCTATTTTGATCTTTATAGAAAATAATTCTTACATTTTTTGCACCAAAATACTGAGCAATAATATGCATAATTTTCATATAATATTCATCATCATAAAAATCTGTATACATTGCTTTGTTCAAGTTTGTATATAAATTGAAACGATTCCCCATAATATGACTCCTTCCGCAATAGTTATTTTACATATTATTCGTTGGAAATCAACTTTTTTTAACTGATTTGTTAAATTTCAGCAAATTCTTCGTTATTTTTTTCTTCTTTTTTGCTTTTTTCGTTCTTCTCTTTGCCTTTTTTCTTATTTTTCTTTCTATTATTTTTTGCAGGTTTAGAATTCACAACAATCTCGTCATCTAATTCATGAGTAACAGTCTCTTGTACAACAGGTTTTCTCTTTTTACTTTTTTTACTTAACAAAATAATAATAATTAAAAGTAAGAAAACAACTAAGCCAAATAATCCATAAATGATTTTTAAAAACATATTGTTTTGTTTAATTAAAGATAATGTATATTCAGCTTCATAAGCTGCCATAGAATTATTATCCTTATCATAAACATAGAATCCTTCTTTACCAGTATCTAAGTTCGTTCCATAAATGATACTCGTTTTAGATTTATCACTATATTTTAATACTTCGACTTTATTTCCAGATATAGTTTCATTAACCTTCTTATAATTTTCTAGTTCAACCGGCAAATTTTTATATGAGTCCTTATAAATAAACACAAAATCATTAGAAACTATTTCATTATATTTAGTATATTCACCATCTTTATAAATAAACAACTCAATATTACCTTCAGCATCCTTTAAGCCGACAAGATACATATCAACTGATTCGTTATAGAATGCCGGAATATCAAATTCGCCAATCTTAATAGTTGATTCTTCAAAATCAAGAGGTTTCTTCAAATCAGTATTTTTTTTAATTACCACATAATCAGTTCCAGCAACTGTAACATTTATTGGATTACTATCCTTGACCTCAACATTTATTTTATAAACTCTTTCACTTCCATTTTGTGCTTTTACTGTAATAGAAATAACATTTAATCCTAAATTAACTTCTACTTCTCCATCACCGTGAACTGTAGCTTTATTATCATTTTTAGTGGCTACAATAGTTACACTTTTAGTATCTTCTGGAACTACTACACTATAAGACAACGTGTCTTTATTAAATCCGGGAGTTAGCTCAAATCCATTAATAGCTAATTTCTTTAAATAATTATCTTTTGAATAACTAGCCTCAATTTGTTGTTGCGTTTTTATTTCAATATTTTTTCCAGATGACGACAAGTTCATTTCTTGGAAATTACTAAAGTGATATGCATCATAACTACCAACAGTTACTTTTGTATTTCCTGCTTTTAACGCTTTAAATTTAAACGTATAACTTTTTGAGGAAATACCTTTAGTTGAACTTCCAGCCATTGCAACTCCACCACTTTCAGCAGTTGAAGATTGCAATTTTAAATAGTTAGAATCATAATTTAGTTTCATTTCCCATGAACCTATATCACCACCAGATAATGTTACTGTTACAGTTATAGAATTACCAACAGCAACAACTGATGGTGAAGCAACTGTTATTTTTCCAGAGCCAGCAAAAACAAGCGTCGGAAGCATTAATAACATTATGATTAATCCATAAATTACTTTTTTCATGTTATCCTTTCTATTCAATTGTATATGTTCCCAATAAATTTCTTTGAATTTGTAATAAGTCTAATGCATTAATTATGTTATCACCAGATGTATCTCCAGCTTTTCCATAAGCATTTTCTAATTTAAATGTACCCAATATATTCTTCTGAACTTGTAATAAATCTAGTGCATTTATTTTTCCATCTCCAGAAGTATCACCTTTAATAACTATTGAATATTCTTCAGTAGTTTCTCCATTTCCAACGGAAACAACCATACCAGTGCCAACTTCACCTGATGTTAGTTCTTTTCCATTATTAGTTACTTTAACCTCAGCACCAACTGCTTGAAGATCCGCAATTAATTCTTCAACTTTTCCACCTAAAGACATGCTCTTAATAAATCCAGCCTCGGTAGTAATTCCCGCGGTAGTAATCATTGTACTAACTGGTACTACAACTTTTTCTTCAGTCTCTACTGGAGTATCTTGCTCAGGAGAAGTTTGTTCTGGCTCATCAGGAGGAAGATTTTCGGTTCCACTTGCACTATTCGTAACTTCCTGTTCCATATTTAAATAAACAGGAATATAGAAATCAAATGGTAATTCTAATAAATCCATACTCTTGTATGAAAAATATGATGATTTAGATTCACTAGATGGAGCATTTAAATTAGTCATATATTGGTGAATATATAATTTGGACATATTCGTTGGTGCAACATTAAACTTTTGTAAATAGTTAGTATATTGACCTTTAGTAATATAACTAGATGATAATAACTCAGAACCTCCGGAAATTGCCTTTTGTAAAGAATCCCATCCACGATTTTTTGCAGCATTTAATCCACAATAAGTAGTTCCTTTTGTTGTTGCACATGAATCTGATACACCAATATTATAGAAATTATAATATCCTTTGTATGTATCTCCGTATGTTTCAGATGTATATACACCACTATATAAATTAAATAAAGTATCTTTATTTCCTAACTCTTGTAATATTCTTGTTGATAAAAATATTGGATTAACATCAGTTTCTTTTCCAGACGCATTTATAACAGCTGCCAAATCATTACCTATTCCTAAATGATAATTATAAAAATTTGAATTCTTAATTATTTGCTTAATACCAGCTGGGTAGGTTTCTTCAAGAGATGCTGAATATTTAAGATATTCGAATTGGAACATAGTCTTTTCTTCAAACCAATTTCTTGGATCAACATATTTAGCAACTGCTTTCTTACTTGCAGGATGCCATTTAGATGTACTACTATAAGCACTTTTACAAGTTCTATCTATCATTTCCTCATTATCTGTATATATATAACTTTCTCCACAAGCACTTTCATTTTTAACAACTGATTCAAAATCTAAATTTGTTATTATTGCATGGAAATTCCATGTTGGATGTTGATTCTTTAAAGTACATAATCCTTCCCAATAACTTTGAGGGAATCCCAAATCTTTCATTTGAGCTTCGCATTCACTATTAGCCTCGCTACTATATTCAACTATTTCTTTTAAACTTACATATGACTTACAAATATACGCCACTTGTGTTCCGTAATTAACCTTATACCAGCCATCCGAACATCCTTTTTCATCAGGAACTACATTTTCATCAGCAAGAGGAATACTTGCTCCTTCATTCAATCGTTTAATAAGTTCATAATTAGTTCCTGGCCCTTTTCTAACAGCAACGCCACTCGTGTTTAAAACAACGTTATAGCTAGTTGCTTTAACATCACAAAAAGTGAAAATCAAAAAGAAAATTAACAACATATAAATTATCTTTTTCATTACGTTACTCCTTACCATTTTAATTATATCATGAA
>JAEEGL017382972.1_pt1 | contig 56906 bp, 50 predicted proteins | sample 9134231 | NCBI WGS metagenome assembly JAEEGL01 (sample SAMN16246548, study PRJNA631951) | gut metagenome | biome: gut microbiome; feature: rumen; material: fiber-attached | host: Bos | place: Iran: Karaj | collected 2018-10
AAGATGGCGTGCTGAAAAAACCAGCCTGGCTTGCCTGCGTCGATCTGAAAACCGGATCAGCAGAACTGATCCTGAGAGCAGAAAAAGATCCTCATCTGTCGCTGTTCGGCAGTTGTTCCACAGACATGCTCGTACTCATGGGAGGAAGAAACGGCAATGAACAGCAGCACGGAGAAGCGTATACGCTGCTGTTCGATCTCAGCAGATATGATACGGAACCGGATTATGCCGGCGAAGAACTGAAGATCGAAGATAAGGACCCGTACAGCGGTTATGTCTTCGGGAAAAATGAGGTCTACTACGCGGCGGACGGATATCTGAAGACATATAAGTACAGCACAAAAGAAACCAAGGCGATCTGTCCCATTCCGGATGGACGAAAGACAAGTTCACAGTTCATCGAAGACGGATTATTTCATGTTCCGGGGTACACTTCTGTTGATGGCGAGTTCAAGACCATCTGGTATAACACGATTTCAGGAGGGTGGATCGATACCCCTTCTCCGGAAGGTTCTTCCCTGAGAGAAGGTTATAAACTGAATGTGCTGTACAGAGGCTTCTCCGGAACTGCGGGAAACTGGTATTGTCTGGCTGAAACCGGCAGCAACTCGGATCCAAGAGACAGGGAATACGTATTTGTGAAAAAGGACGATTACTGGAAGGGATCATTTGATATTGTCCGAATTGACGGCAGGTCACCACAAACGGTTCTGCTTCCATGGACGAACGTGTACGAGGACGCTGTAATCGGATATTCCAAGACAGAAAAGAACGGGAAGAACGGTATCATTGTCCGATATTTCGATTTCCGGAGCAAAAAAGAACGTTCTTTTGAACTGGTTCCCTTTGCATATACGGGCCATCCGATCCTGATCCGTTCAGGAGGGAAGATCTATGCTGTTTCCACAAGCGTTACCGGAGAAGGGCTTTATGCGGAACGTTTTGACTATGATCATCTGGTCTATACGCTCGATATCGGATCAGGAGAGACCGAGCGGAGAGAATACAGTTCGGATGTGGACCTGTCTTTCTACAGAGACATGATGGTCTCGACGGACGGAACAAAACTGATGGTGAAAGGCGTTCCGGGCAACTCGGAAGAACTGAACGGAAACTACGGGTACTGGATCCTGGACCTGAATTCCTTGCAGATCAATTCCCTGGCAACTGTTCAGGGTCAGTATAAGCTCCGCTACGATGATCCTGTATTTCAGCTCAGTGCATCTGAGGCTGCGGCATACGCAGGCACCAACTCGTATGGAGACTACTATATGGTCAAAGGTGAAGAAAAGCCGGAAAGGCTTCATTGGGTGTGGTCTCTTTGGTGCAGGGACCGCGATGGGAATGAGACTTTGGCTGTAGAAGATCTTTACCCGACTCCTTACAGCGGGCCTGTGTTCGAAAAGATCAACTATATCTACATATCGGATGATTATGCCTATTATGCTAGCACGGACGTCAATCAAGACGACGAATGGCGCCTCTTGGGAAGCAGTTATTATGTCGCCAATTTGAAAACCGGAGAGGTCAGGAAGATTTACGGACCTGGTTCCGACAAGTCTGCGTACAACCGCATGATCGGTGAATATGGAGACTATCTGATTTTCGCGCGGCCGCTTGTCACGCACGGTCTGGTCATTGAAGAAGACGGCATTGTTATGGTCAAAAAGGAGAATTTCCTGAGCGGCGAGTTTTCCTGGGAACACTTTAGCGCGTAAGAGAATACCGGATTGATAGGAAGAAAAAGAAATTGTGCTGATAAAGCAGAAAGAGAGAATACACCTGTATGAAACATGTTCTCGGCTTGCTGGTCATAATGGCGTTGGTTCTATCAGCCTGCGGCACACAACAGAACCTACCGGCTCCGATTTCGTTCGATGAGCCGGAGATCTCCGGAACGCAGAACGAGAAGGATCCGCAGCCAAATCGGTTGTTTCCGTATAACGGGGAACAGCTCTGCGCATTCGAACGGAAGACAAAATCAGAAGAGACACTGAATTCGAAGAAGAACCATTCCTCAGTTCTTCTGTTCGACTATGAGACAGAGTCTTATGTCAGTCTGGACCTGCCCGATTTCAGAACCTATTCAGGAGTCACTGCTTCCGCACCGGTCCTGTGGAACGGAAAAGTCCTGACAGTGGAGTGCAGGGCGCTGCGCTGCCTGGCGTATGATCTGTTTATGGATGCAGCCCCAAGCAGGCTGTTTCTCTCAGATCCTGAAAGTAAGGACACATCAGTCATTGAGACGGATGAGCAGTATTATTTGTTCGGCTCCCCTGTGTGGGGAATTCCGGACGACGAGTCGCACATCCTGATCACAGGCAGCCGGGGAGAAGGAGAAGAAACATTGCTCCTGAAGGTCGATCTGACGGACGGGTCCGTCGAGGATCTGGGCGGATACAGCGAGACCGACCGTGACCATCCGGTCAACGGGATGCCTTTTGACCTGCGCTGGGAAGATGCGGACGGATACACTTACGGCTACCGCGGGTCCGGAGGCATAGATGCCCAGGCACTGTACCGAAAGAGAACTGGCGTTCCCGGTGATTATGAATGCATCGTCGAAGACTGTTATCCGGAAGACTATTACAACCCATATACGGGCTCATTCCGGGTTCTCGGAAACACGGTATACTACTACGGAGTCAGTAATACGCTGGAATCTCCGATGATATTTGCATGGAACCTTAATGACGGTGTAATCCTTCAAAGATCAAAAGAGACAAGTGAAGAGAGGATGCCTGTCGACCGATACGGAACGAAACTGATAGTTTCCTGGCCGGAACAGATCCGGAACGGCGTTCCTCTGTCACCGGAGGATATCGGAATTATTGAGGAACGAGATTTTATGAGGGAAGACACAGAAGCACGTTTTTTTATAGACTGCAGTTTTTTTGATAAGACACTTTGACTTATTGTATCCTTCCTTGATTACCAAGAAATAAGGTGACTCATTTCATAATGAATCACCTGGAACAGTAGATGTCTGCCTGTCAAACAAAATAGTCCTTTTTTCAAACTCGCACCACAGCGGGTGTTTTACAGTATCTGATCGTCAGATGCCTGAAAACACTCGCTTTTTTGTGTGGGTTCGGAACTCTGCCATTGCTGAAGCCTAGCCCGCATACGCACCCTTGAGGTATTCATCGCGGCCCCCGTGCGGTGATCAGTGCTGAACAAAGACCGTTACAGGAGATGCGGACGGCGAATCATCCCTTCCTGCTTTTTTGATAGAATCGCCCGCAGCCTATATGGCAAAACCTATTGGCCGGGTGCTCCTATCCTCCCGTAAGGACTCCGGATCGCGGAAGTCCTGTACATGGAGCGTGAAGTCGCTTTCCATAGCACTTTCAGTTCCGTAGACTCTGGCCGCATACTCCATAATGGCAGCTTCGACCAGGTTCCTGCAGAAGCGGCCGTTCCCAATTTCAGGATGGCGTGCAGCCGTCTGGCAGATAGACGCCACTCTTTTCCGCGTATCTTCACCGATAACAAATCCCCGCTTTTGGACCTCTAGTTCAGCAATCTGTACCAACTCGTCCGCAGAGTAGTCGGAGAAACTGACGGTGAACGGCACACGCGACCGGAGACCGGGATTACGGGCGAAGAACCCAGTCATCTTATCAGGGTAACCGGCGAAGATCACTACCGTGTCTTCCCGGTTATTCTCCATTTCCTGCACGATCGTATTGATAGCCTCGTCACCGTACATGCCTTCACCGCTCTCCACCAATGAATAAGCCTCGTCGATAAACAGGACCTTTCCTTTTGCCTGCCGAAAGACAGACCGCACTTTGTCGGCAGTCTGCCCTTCGTACCTGGCCACCAGGTCAGCACGCCCGACTTCGATCAGTTCGCTGCCCGTAAGCAGTCCGACCTCGTGGAATATACCCGCAATGATCCTGGCTACAGTGGTTTTGGCCGTACCCGGGTTGCCCTTAAATTCCATGTTCATAACAACAGGAAGGCGGTCCTTGCCCTGAGCCCTCAAATGCATTTGCATCTTCGCAAACGCAGTGATTTTTCTTACCTGCTCCTTTACGTTCTCAAGGCCAATCAGATCTGTCAGCATGGAAGAGCAGCTGACACCCGACACAGGTGCCGGAGTTTCATCGCTTTTCACTTCCGAGAGCCGCTGCCTGATTTCTTCTATACATTTCCTTCCCAGATTACGGATATGACAGAGCTCATCGTCCGTCAGTTTGCTTACTTGTTCCACCGTCCTGATCCCCGCCCGTTTCAAACTGTTATAAGCCCGCACGCTCAGCCCCAGGTCCTCTATCAAGGTGCTGCCGGTCACATCCGTTTCGGATGTTTCCCCTTCGGATCGAGGTTCTTTACAGATCGTCCCGTTCTCATCCTTCTCCGAAGTCTGTCTGCGCATAAGCGCTTCCAGGAGCCCGGCAATTCCCTGCCGCAGGATTTCTGCGGGCAGCGGTTCGATATCGTCCAGATCCGAATCCGGCTCTATCTTTGTTGCTGTTGCCCGCTCAAACAAGCCGGAAAGCATAGTGTGCATTCTCAGCGGCATCTCAGTCGGAAGGCTGATAATAATCCAACCTTTCCCTTCATATTTGGAACTTGCTATGATATCAACCGTGCCGCCAAGACGATCCATTAAGGAAAAACCATCACCGTATATAGCTGCGGAACGGTCATCGTCACATACATCCTCCTCATACCCGCTGCTTTCTGCGTTCTCCCTGCTTTCTGCTTCCCGCGGTCTATATCGGAGCGTGTATACGTTCCTGCTCTCGTCAGGTAAGCCGAAAACAGAATCCTGCGGAACCATCTCCGCTGCCGCGCAGCCATCAAAAATCCATTCAAAGTCTTCCCGCAATGCCTTGGCGCCAACGCCGATAAATGCATTCACGAGGCATCTGCCCTCACGGTCATGCTGCATCCGCAATCCAATAAGTGCACCTTCCGGCAGAATCCTGGCCGTTTGTACAAACCGCCGGCTTGCTCTGTATGCGTTACGTGACCGGCTGTATTCTGACTGATCGGACCCGATCGAAAGCCATGCTGCATTGGCGCAGTTTACTTCCGGCATTTTAATCACATCATGATAATTCATCATCTTTACCTCTTTAAAAATATTCGCAATCTGCATCGGACTATTCCTTGGCACGCTCTCTGCATTTTGCAGGTCATGGCTGTGCTTCCCCGGCCGGCCGCCCGATGTATTTGCGGATTCAATTGTCAAGGTGCAGGGGACGCCTGAACACGTCCATCTCCCGGCCAGCACCACAAAAAAGCGCTGTGCCAGGATTTCATCCTGGCACAGCGCTGAAATAAAAAAAGACGCACTACACCCGGAGAAAATCGATGCTCCTAAATGTAGTGCGATAAACTACTGTTCAATTATTGGCTTATAGCGAGATAAAAAACTCGCAGGACAATCTATAACATAAATAACCTGATTATGTCAAGCCTTCTTCCGGCCTGCAGACATTATGGCATCTGTCTGTTTGCGATACACTCTTTTGCCGGTCCCGTCAGTCTGTCCTGACCTTCTCAAAACGCTTCCTTCCGGAAACGATCGCCCGCTCCGGGCATACAAGCACACAGAGGTGACATCCGACGCATTTTCTGCCGTCCAGCACAGGCCTCCTGTCCCCGTTCAGGCGGATCGTCTGATGGCCGCCGTCCGCGCAGGAGATCTCGCATCGTCCGCACCCGACGCATCTTTCCCTGAGAAAACGCGGGAAGATGACCGTATCGCGTTCCAGCACATCTGTCGTATCACTTTACAGAATCCAGCGCCAGTCCTCTCGCCTCGTCCACATTTCCGAATCCCTTTTCTGTCAGGTACAGGTTCAGGCCTGCTTTGAGGTCGTCGATGATCCGGTAACCGTACTGCATGACGGCTGTGGTGACCTGAACACTTCCCGCGCCGAGCAGAATGAATTCCAGCGCATCCTGCCACGTTTCGATGCCTCCCTGCACGGCGCATTGCGCGCTTTCCGGAGACGTCCGTCCCTGCGGTGAACGGAATATTACCGCACACTACAACTGGTATGATAGTCGGCGCTGTCCAACAGATGTCCACCAACGGATCATACCCTGCGGCATTCCCTCCTGAATTATGCCATTTTCACATCGTCCGTCCGAGAAACGCCAGGGAAAGCTCCGGCCAGAGCTCTATCCCCGGGATCCTCTTCGCTTCGGATTTCATGCTGTCGCAGTTCCCGTCTCCGAGTCCGAAGCCGTGGTGCTGTCCGGAGAAGATGTGCACTTCGGCGTCCAGACCGCTTTCCTTCATCTCCGAATAACGGGCGACGGAATCAGTGTCGGCTCTGTATTCGTCCAGACTCCCTGTCACCATGAAGGCAGGGGGCAGATTGGGATTCTCCGTTCCCCTGACGCTGCCGCCCGTCCCGTAGATGAACAGCGCCGCCTGCAGATCGGCGTTCAGACCGTCTGTGGCATCGGGAACGTAGGAATCGTCATACCGGTCCGGAAGCGTATGGCCGTAGTGATCCTTCATCGCGCCGTAGATGGTATGTCCTCCTCCGGAAAACCCGACCGCGGCGATGCTACCGGTCTTCGCGATCCCGTACTTTTCCGCACCGGCTCTGAGAAAGCGCACCGCGCGCTGGAGATCCAGGTGCGCGTTGACGGGGTGGTACGGGGCGATCCTGCGCTGCAGCACGTACGCGTTATACCCGTGATCCCGGTAATATTCCGCGACGTTGAATCCCTCATAGGCGTTGCAGCGCATGACGTAACCGCCTCCCGCGATCACGATGATGTTGCCTTTCGCTTCGTTCTGATCCACACACAGATACGGCACCAGCAGGGGACGGAAATCCGCATTGGTGTAAGTCATCCGGAAATCGCCGGTCTGCCCGTACACAGGCATCCGTTCTCCCCAGATCTTCCAGGCTGCCGCGCCGTCTTCCGCGGGAACCAGCCCCTTTCTGAGGATCTCCAGCTCGTCCAGCTGCTTCTGAACGGCGTCCCCCTCCGGGTCATAGCCGTAGAACGCGATCTCCAGCGTGATGAGGGTCACGAGGCTGTTGTACGGATCGAAGGTCTCCTTCGTGAACCTGCCGGGATCGAGGACATATTCGTTCGCGTACGCGAAGGCTTCCTGAAATCTTTTGATTCTGTCTTCCATCATGCACCTCTTTTTTCCAGGAAAACAAAGCGGGGAGCAGACTCCCCGCCTATGCCGTTTTTCTGTTGTTATACGAATCCCAGGATCCGGAGCACGAGACCCGCGACGATGCCGATCAGCGTCCACTTCAGGACGTTTTTCGACATGACCGGTTTCCTTGCCCGGTTCACGAAGTAGATGATCAGTCCGACGATTGGCAGCAGGAACGCGATGACGTTCATCCACGTCACGTTCCCGTCGTCCGGGTCCACCGCCTCGTTGGGCAGACTGACGATCTGATTGTTGACGAAATCGTTGACCTTATCCGCCGCGTTGCCGAATCCGGTGTCGATCCGGCCGAACACGTCTCCGGCCTTCTCCTTGAGATCGTCGAAGGTGTCCGGCTGGGGCGGATTGTTCCCCGCCGCGTTCTGGAAGGTCTGCGCTGGGGCGAGTCCGGTGGGAGCGCCGCAGTTCGGGCAAAACGCCTGTCCTTCCTTCAGTTCAGTTCCGCAGTTTCCGCAAAATGCCATTTTCTTAACCTCGCTGTCTATAGTCTTTTTCACGAATGATGTCTATTTAGCACCGGCCATGGACCGGGGGTCATACTGTGATCGTTTCACCCGGTTCCAGCAGGATCCGTCCGGGAAAATCGAACCGTTCCGCTACCTTCCTGCTGTATAGTGAACCGGGTTTCGTGTGGATCGGAATCGCCTGTTTCGCGCCGCAGAGCTCGGCGCATTCCGCCGCTTCCTCCGGTCCCATATTGAAAATCCCGTCCGTCGGGAACAGCGCCAGATCGATATGGAACAGTCTGAATTCCCGCATCCGGTCGAATTTCGACGTATCTCCCGCCGCGTAGATCTTCTTTCCGTCCACCGAGATGATGTACCCTACGCAGCTCGCCGGGTCATGGTTCTTGTTCTCGGCCCGCACCGGAATGATGGTGGTCCATCCCAGCCCAAGCACCCGGTAGTTTTCGCCGGAGACCGCCTCCTCACTGGTGAAGATCCTGCAGTTATCGTTCCGGTTCTTTACGAGCCGGACCTTATTGTGATCCATGTGCTGATGTGTCACCAGGATCAGATCCGCGGGGAGATCGTAGCCGTCGCCCGCGTAGGGATCCACGTAGATGACCTTCCCCGCATCCGTCCGGATGCGGAAACTTCCGTGTCCCTGATAATACAGTTCCGCCATTCAGATCCTCTCCTCATCCGGCCATGCCGGAAACGTCGCGTCATCTCGTTTTTATACTACAGATATGATACACTCAATTTGTGAAAAAATGTACTGCGGAGGACATTCTTAATGAAAGTTTTAAGCTTTGGATCATTGAATCTGGACTATGTTTATGCCATGGATCATTTCGTACAGGCAGGCGAGACTATCGCCGCATCGGATCGCAGCATCCATCGGGGAGGCAAAGGACTGAATCAGTCCGTCGCTCTGGCGCTTGCAGGCGCCGAGACTTATCATGCCGGGCGCATCGGTCAGGACGGCCTGATGCTCCGCGACTGGCTCGTGCAGAACGGCGTAGACGTTTCCCTGCTGGAAGTGGACCCGGAAATGCCCACCGGCCACGCGATCATCCAGGTGGACAGAACCGGTCAGAACTCCATCATCATCCTCGCAGGCACCAACGGCAGCATCGATGAGGCTTTCGTCGACCGGATGCTGGAGTCCTTCGGTCCCGGTGACTGGATGCTCCTCCAGAACGAAACGTCCTGCCGCGACTACGCGATCCGCCGCGCGGCGGAAAAAGGGTTGAAGGTCGCGCTCAACCCGTCCCCGATGACGGATGAGCTCGCCTCCTCGCCCGCCCTCACGGACGTATCCTATTTCATCCTCAACGAGATCGAGGGAAAAGCGGTGACAGGCGAGACGGATCCCGACAGGATCTGCCTTGCCATGAAAGCGAAATACCCCGGTGCGGTCATCGTGCTGACGCTGGGAAGCGACGGCGTCGTCTACTATGACGGCGATCGCCGTCTCTCCCACGGGATCTATCCCGTCAAAGCTGTGGACACCACGGCGGCAGGCGACACCTTTGCCGGATTCTTCCTCGCGACCCTTGCCAGCGGCGGCGACCCGGAGACCGCGCTGCAGCGCGCCAGCAAGGCTTCCGCCATCGCTGTCACGCGTCCCGGCGCCTCCGATTCCATTCCCTCCCTGCAGGAGGTCCTGGACCTTGATCTGGGCGAACCGCGTCCCGGGAAATAAATCATTTTTATATTGAAAGAGACCCGCCTTCACGGGTCTCCTTTTCTTTACCATTCTTTTGTGTCCAACATCACCGTGATCGGTCCGTCGTTGCAGAACTCCACCTGCATCTCCGCGCCGAATTCACCGGTCCGGATGCTCCGGAAGGGATATCCCCTCAGTTCTCTCACGAATTCCTCATAGGCGTCCACCGACAGCGGCGGTTTCGCTGCGCCGATGAAACTGGGCCGGTTGCCTCTGCTGGAGTCTGCCAAAAGTGTGAACTGGCTGACCACCATCACCGAGTACCCTTTGTCCAGTGCGGACAGATTCAGCTTCCCCTCCGCGTCGTCGAAGATCCGCAGATTCGCCGTCTTCTTGGCGAGCTTCCCGCAGAGTTCCAGCGAATCGTCCGCTGCGGCGCCGAACAGCACCAGCAGTCCGGGACCGATCTCTCTTGTTTCTTTTCCGTCGATGGTGACCCTGGCATACGTCACCCTCTGTATCAGTGCTTTCATCAGTTGACCCTCTGGATGTCCAGGACGGAACGGATCTTCTTCAGCTTTTCCACCACGGAGTCCAGATGTTCCCTGCGGCTGACGCCGATAGTGATATTGATGGAGAACCGTCTGTCGACGGTGGACTGCGTATTCAGCGCGTAGATCGGGATGTGCATGGAGGACAGCTTGCCGCTGAGGTCCGCAAGCAGACCGGTGCGGTCCAGGCAGTGCACGATGATCGTTGCCCGGAACTGCTCGTTGGCGGAGTCGTCCCATTCGGTGTGCACCAGACGCGCCTTTCCTTCCTCCGATTCCATCGCGATGGCGACGTTCCGGCAGTCTTTGCGGTGAATGGACACGCCGTGTCCTCTCGTGACGAATCCCACGATCTCATCGCCCGGAAGCGGGTTGCAGCAACGCGAGAACTTGATCAGGCAGCTGTCGAGCCCCTCGATGATGACGCCGTCCACCGCCTTCGCGCGGCTGATCTTGACCTCGTCCACCAGCGGCTGTACCGCAGGTTTTTTGAGCTTGTCGTACTCTTCTCGGACCTTCGGCATGATCTTGGACATCGGCAGACCGCCGTATCCGATCTCAGCGTACAGTTCCTCAATGGAGTTCACCTTCTGCCGCCGGACCAGTTCGTTGAGGAATCCCTCCATCTGGTCCGCCGGGATCTGGATCTGCTCCCGCCTCAGTTCGCGTTCGAACTGCTGCTTTCCTTCGGCGATATTCTCCTCTTTGCGTTCCTTCTTGAACCAGGCCCGGATCTTGTTCTTGGCCTCGGACGTCTGAGCGATGTTCAGCCAGTCCCTCGAGGGTCCCTTGTCCTTGTTGTTGGAAGTGAGGACCTCGATGACTTCGCTGGAGTTGACCTGATACGTGATGGGAACGATCCGTCCGTTCACCTTCGCGCCGATCATCCTGTTGCCCACGGCGCTGTGGATCGCATAGGCGAAGTCGATGACCGTAGCGCCGGCCGGCAGGTCGATCACGTCCCCTTTCGGCGTGAAGACGAACACTTCCTCCGGCAGGAGGTCGCTCTTGATGGAACTGAGGATATCGGTGGCGTCTCCGGATTCCTTCTGGCTGTCCAGCAGCTGCCGGACCCACTCCAGACGTTCGTCCATGCTGTCTTTTCCGGAGATCCCCGCTTTGTATTTCCAGTGCGCCGCAATGCCGAATTCCGCGGCGTGGTGCATCTCGAACGTGCGGATCTGGATCTCGAAGGGCGTCGAATTCCGGGCGATGACCGTCGTGTGCAGCGACTGGTACATGTTGGATTTCGGCGTGGAGATATAGTCCTTGAACCGCTTCGGGATCGGATGATACAGATCATGTACCGCTCCGAGAGCGTTGTAGCATTCCGATATGGAGTTCACCAGAATGCGGATCGCGTAGATGTCGTAGATCTCTTCGATAGAGCGGCTCTGCACATAGATCTTCCGGTAGATCCCGTAGATCGACTTGATCCGGGACTGGATCTCCGCATCCTTGATGCCGCTTTGTACGAGGCGTTCCCGGATCTCCCCGGTGACGGTCTGGATGAAATTCCCGTTCTTTTTCTCCATATCGGAGAGCAGCACCCGGATCTCATTGTAAGCCGTGGGATCCAGATATTTCAGGGAAAGGTCCTCCAGTTCCTCGCGGAACTTGGACATGCCGAGCCTGTGGGCAATGGGCGCGTAGACCTCCATGGTCTCCAGGGATTTCTCCCGTTGTTTCTGGGGAGTCATATTTCCCAAAGTGCGCATGTTGTGCATCCGGTCGCAGAGTTTGATCAGCATGACCCGGATGTCCTTGCTCATGGCGAGCAGCATCTTCCGCAGGTTCTCCGCCTGCTCCTCCTCCATACTGGAGAATTTGATGTTGCCCAGTTTCGTAACGCCGTCTACCAGCTCCGCGATCTCATTGCCGAACCGGGAACGGAGTTCCTCCGTCGTGGTCTCGGTATCCTCCACCACGTCGTGGAGCAGCGCAGCGCAGAGCGTGGCGTCGTCCAGACCCAGATCCAGCAGCAGCAGCGCCACGTTCAGCGGATGGTCGATGTACGGTTCCCCGCTCTTCCGGAACTGGCCGGCGTGGCGTTCGTTCGCGAAAACGTAGGCACGACGTATCGCGGCAAGGTCATAGGACCTTCCGCTCTTCTCGATCGCAACCTGCAGTTTCGCAAATGTCATATTCTTTATCCTTCCGATATAGTCCTGTATGTGGGCGATTCAGATAGATCCCTCTTCGGCGCGTCCTGAACGATGCGGATCATCGCGGACCGGTTTTCCGCCTGAATAGTGATGAATCCCAGTTCGGCGAACACGCGGATCAGCGCGAGGATCTTGCCCAGAGGCAGATCGCCGTACTTTCCGCAGAACGTGCGCTCGGTGAAGAGCTGCGCGCCTGCCTGTTTCAGACGGCGGTATACGAAAGCGGCGTCTTCCCGCGTGCAGCGCAGTTTGCTGTTTTCATCCGCCTTCCCTGAGAAACACAGTCTTCTGTATTCTTCGTAAGTGTCGATGTCCTCTTTCCTGAAGGAAGACGGCGAAAGACCGCATGCCTTCAGCGAGACGAAGTTCCCGTTCTGTCCCCGGTAGATGCTCAGATTCACGGCCACGTCCAGCACATCCCCGACGGAATATTCGAACGCTTCGGGGCAGACCCCGAAATACGCCGCGTAGACCTGCTGACCGCCCTGCCGCAAACCGATCCGGGTGTGCCGCTCTCCAAGCGGATATACGCCCGTCAGGGTCACCCCGCGCAGGACGAATACGGGCTCCTTGTTCGCACTGCCGAAAGGCGCGAGACAGCGCAGCTGCTCCACATCCTTCTCGTTCAGTTCGCTCATCAGGACCTCGCTGTCGATGCGCAGTTCAGGCAGCGTGAACGCATTGGCGTTCTTTTTGCAGTAGTCGAAGAGGCGTTCCCGCAACTGCGGGATGTCGGCGGCGTTCATCGTGAAGCCGGCCGCCATATCGTGTCCGCCGTATTTTTCCATCAGATCGCTGCAGGAACTGATCATGTCGAACAGCGAAAAGCCCGAAACACTTCTGCCGGAACCTTTCGCAACGTCTCCGTCCACGGAGATCACGATCGCCGGCTTGTCGAAAATGTCGACCAGCCGGGAACACACGATCCCCATCACGCCGGGATGAAAATCCTCGCCTGCGATGAAGATCAGCGGCTCAGCCACTCTTTCCGGGTCCTCGCAGAAGTACTGCTGTATATTCTTCGTCGCGTCGGCCTCGACCTCCTGACGCTGTCTGTTCAGCCCTTCCAGCTGTTCCGCCAGCGCGAGCGCCTCCGTCATGTCTTCCGTCAGCAGCAGCGCAAGCGCAAGCTCCGCATTTCCCATCCTGCCTGCCGCGTTGAGACGGGGCGCTATGGTATATGCCACGCTGGTCTCGTCCGCGGCGTCCATCCGGATGCCAACGGTCCCGCAAAGCGCCTGCAATCCGGGAATATCGCATTGCCCGAAGAGGCGTATCCCCTTCGAGACGATGTATCTGTTCTCGTCGATCAGCGGCATGATGTCGCCAATGGTGCCGATGGTGGCCAGCACGCCATAGCGCTCGATAGCCTCGTCCATCGTGATGTTCTCAAGAACCGACGCCAGTTCCAGCGCGACGCCGACGCCCGCGATATCCTTGAACTCGGACGTGTCGTCCAGCCGGTGGGGATTCACCACCGCGTCCGCGCAGGGAAGATCCTCCCGCGCCACGTGGTGGTCCGTGATGACCATGCGGAGCCCCAGTTCCCGGGCGTATTCCGCCTCGTCGTACGCGGAGATCCCATTATCCACTGTGACGATGAGCGACACGCCGGTCTCCCTGAAATGCTCCACGATCGACCTGGAGAGCCCGTAACCGGATCCCTCACGGGACGGGAGCGCGCAGACCACCTCCGCGCCGAGTCCCGAAAGACACCGGTACATCAGCGTCGTCGCAGTCAGTCCGTCCGCATCGTAATCGCCGTAGACCGCGATCTTCTCTCCTCGCGCGACCGCTTCCTGGATCACCTCCGCAGCCTTTTCCATGTCCGCGCGTCTGCGCGGTTCCAGATCCATTTCCTCGCAGAAAAGGAAACGCCTCGCCGCCGCAGGATCCGTATATCCGCGTGCGGCAAGCACCTTTGCCGGCAGGACTCCGATATTCAGTTCTGCAGCGATCCTGCTGACTTGCAGCGGATCAGGATGCTGTTCGACCCATCGTCTGATCGCCATACACGGCACCGCCTTATTCTGGTTTATATTTTTCTATGATCGCCGCCGCGGTTCTCAGACCGTCTACGGCAGCACTCATGATCCCTCCTGCATACCCCGCGCCTTCCCCACAGGGATATAGCCCGTCCACGCCCACCGCCGTGCGGTCGTCGCCGCGCGCGATGCGCAGCGGGGAAGACGTTCTGGTCTCTACGCCCGTCAGGACCGCTTCCCGGTCCCTGAAACAATCCATCTTTCTTCCGAACGTCAGGATCGCGTCTCTCAGCGCGCCGGAATATTCTTCGCCGAGGATCCGCCAAAGATCGTACGGAACGACGCCCCTCGCGTAAGTGGGCGTCACGTGCCCCAGTTTCAGACCCTTCCGGGCGTCGAGAAACGATCCCACGTCCGAAGCCGGCGCACGATAGCCGCCTCCTACGGCGGCATATGCAGCGCGCTCCAGATTCCGCTGGAACTCCACCGCCCTGTAGGGGTTGAAGCCGAAATCTTTCTCCGTTACGGAAACGCAGATCGCGCTGTTGGCGTTTCTGCTGTTTCTCGCGTGATTGCTCATGCCGTTCGTCACGGTCCCGCCGGATTCCGACGCCGCCGGGATGACTTCCCCGCCCGGACACATGCAGAACGTATACACGCCCCGCCCGCCGACGCGGGTCGAAAGGTTGTACTCGCCCACCGGCAGCCGCGGATCCTCCGCGTACTTCCCGTAGAGAGACCGGTTCACGTCCTCCTGCAGGTGCTCAATACGCAGTCCCACGGAGAACGGCTTCGCCGTCATGACGATGCCCTTGGAAGAGAGCATTGAAAACGTGTCCCTTGCACTGTGTCCCACCGCCAGAACGACGACCTCAGCGGGCATCTCACCCTGCGTACAGGTGATCCCGCTCACGCGGGAGGAACGGATGTCGATGTCGTCCAGCCTGCACAGGAACCGGACCTCGCCGCCGTTGTTCTCGATGGAACGGCGCATCTGGCCAATCACAGTCCTCAGCAGGTCCGTCCCGATATGGGGCCGCGCCTTGTAGAGGATCTCCTCCGGCGCGCCGAACAGATAGAACGTCTCCAGGACGTATTCGCACAGTTCGTCATGGATCCGGGAGACCAGTTTCCCGTCGGAAAAGGTTCCCGCTCCACCCTCGCCGAACTGGATGTTCGTGTTCAGATCCAGTCTTCCTTCCTCAAAGAAGGCGGAAACGGCCTTCACTCTCGTCGCCACGTCGGCGCCGCGCTCCAGCAGGAGAGGCCTGTAACCGTACTGCGACAGCAGATATGCCGCAAACAGTCCGGCAGGACCGCTTCCTACGATGACAGGCCTCGTCCTCAGCGGTGTGAGTCCGATTTTCGGCGCAAACCGGTTTTTCTCGGCATAGGCGGCTTTCGATACGCCCTGCGCAATCTGCTTTTCCTGTTCCGCGCCATCGAATTCCGCGACGACTGAACAGATCTGAGCCGGATTGCCTCTGCGCAGATCATAGGATTTCTTCCTGACGCGGTACTGCCCGCCGGAAGGCATCCCAAGGATCTTCTTCGCTTCCTCCACCGCTTCCCCGTCCGAGGCGCCGAGGGGGAGCCGGATATCCGATACGACGATCATGGCTTCGTGACCTCGACCGTCACCTGATATGTGCCCGCGACCCAGACACTGTCCGTGGACGGAATGAAGAACCGGACCGGAACAGTGACCGTTCCCTGGTCTGCGGTGATCGCCGAAGCGTCGACCTCGGCAACGACGCCTGAGACCATCAGATTCTCCACGGCTTCTTTGGCGCCGATGACCGTGACGCCGTTGATCGCGGCGGATACGACTTTCACTTCATATCCGTCCGGTACGTTGTTGACGCGGATATCCGTAACGGTGATCTTCCGTGAAGCGAGGTTCTTCTCATCGAAATTCACGACCACCTTCTCGACATTGTCCAGATTGGCGTAGCCGGTGGACAGCGTGATGTCAAATTCATATCCCTCGCCAAAGGTGAAGGCGGCCAGGTCGATGTATCCCACCGTCTTCTTTCCGAGAGCGTTGATGTTCTCCTCCGTCGAAGCGACTCTGATGCGTTCCGGCGACATAGTGTAGCTCAGGGTGGAAAGATCGAACCCGTCAGGAACGTTGATGAACCCGACTGCCAGTTCTAGTTCTCCCTCCTTGTAGACCGGGATCAGAATCTCGGCTTCCGTATAATCCAGCCGGTATCCGTCCGTCTTCAGTTCGTTTCCGAAGCTGTCCAGCAACACGACTTCCGCTCTCACACTCTGCGTGCCGGAAAGTTCGCCGCTGAGAGAAGCGCGCGCCACGACCTGATCCACCTTGGCAACGGCGCTCTGCGCGCCGCTGATCAAAATCGACGCGGGGGTGCAGGTGATATTCTGCAGCACGTATCCGTCCGCCACCTCCAGCGCCGAGATCTCCGGCGTCACGTTGAATTTCTCCGTGATGACCTCGTCGAACGTCAGGTTCAGGTCCGCCGGAGAAATGGACGAGATGGTAAAGTTCTGGAACTGATTGGTCTTCTCCGCCTGAAGAGGCAGCGTGTAGGCGCCTGCGGTCATCACGGTGGAGAAGTCCGGCGTCACGGAAAAACTGTCCGCCGTCAGCGCGCCGATGACGGTACGGTCTCCGGAAACAGTAATGCTGACGGTGTAGGTCATTTCTCCGTTGTCGATGATATCCAGGCCCCTGGCCTGATAGCTCGTGCCGGAGGAAGGGATCTCAACGACGATCCCGTCGATCGTTCTGGTAGCCGTACGGTTGACCGAAAGAACGACCACCGCCCACAGGACGACAGCCAGGAGCAGGGACAGGACCATCACATGAGGCTTGCTGCTCAGCCATTTACTGTTTTGAATTCTGTGCATTCCTGATTATCCTCTTCAACCAAGTGTTCTGTCCGTTCTCGTCTGCGGACGCCGGGCATAGTTCGTCCGTCAGCATCTGGAACGCTCTGTTCTTGTCAAGCTGCCGCACGATGATTCCGTTCTGCGCCACGGAGATGTATCCGTTCTCCTCCGAAACGACAAGAACGAGGGCGTCCGTGTTCTCGCTGATCCCCAGCGCGGCGCGGTGACGCGTCCCCATCTCCCTGCTGATCTCCAGATTGTGGGAGACCGGAAGAAGGCATGCCGCCGCGACGATGCGGTCTTTCCGTATGACGACTGCGCCGTCGTGAAGCGGCGCTCCCTTATAGAAAATATTGCCGATCAGTTCCTCGCTGACCTCCGCGTCCAGCGTCGTTCCCGTGGCGATGATATCCGTCAGGGGCGTCTCTTTTTCGAAGACGATGAGAGCCCCGGTATAGGTATTGGACAGACTGACCGCCGCGGAAGTGATGATGTCGATGGCGCTGCGCTGGCTGTCGGCTTCGATATTGCCGACTCTGGTAATGAACAGCGAGCGCCCCAGCTGCGTCCTGCCGATCCGCTCGAGGACCGTCCGGAGCTCCGGCTGGAAGATGACGACCAGAACGATAAGTCCGTACCGGAACAGGTAGTCGATGAGGAACTTGATGGTCCTCAGCTGCAGTTCCGAAGCCAGAAAATAAGCTGCGAGAAGGACGACCGCGCCCTTGATCAGCAGGCCGGTGCGGGTATGGATCAACAGATTGATGACCGTGTAGATCAGATACGCGACGATGAGGATGTCAACACCGTCCCGCCAGGAGAAAGTGTTGAAGATCGTCATGAACGCGCTTCCCGCTGAACTGAGAAGACCCTGCATCCCTCTTTAAGCTCCTTTCACAAAAGTCACGGCGTGGCAGGCGATGCCCAGTCCTTCGCCGGTAAACCCGAGTCCTTCTTCCGTCGTCGCCTTCACGCTGACGCGGTCCTCGGCGATTCCGAGGTCCTCCGCCAGGTTCCGGCGCATCGCGGGGATATGAGGCGCCAGCTTCGGTCTCTGGCACAGCACCGTCACGTCCACGTTCACGGGACGGAACCCCGCTTCCGCAACAAGCCGGACGCATTCCCGCAGGATCACCCTGCTGTCTGCGCCTTCCCATTCGTCGGACGTGTCCGGGAAATAATGTCCGATATCCCCCAGCGCGACAGCGCCGAGCAGCGCGTCCGAAACGGCGTGCAGCAGGACGTCCGCGTCCGAATGGCCCAGCAGGCCTTTCTCAAAGGGGATCTCGACGCCTCCAATGATCAGTTTCCTGCCTTCGACAAGACGGTGGACGTCGTAACCGTGTCCGATCCGGTAATCCTCTGCTCCGATCTGCATCTTTGCCCTCGCGATATCCTCAGGGGTAGTGATCTTGAAATTGGCTGCCTCGCCGGGCACCAGAAGCACGGGGAACCCCGCCTTCTCGAACAGCTGGCAGTCATCGTAGAGATCCGTCTCGCCGGCGGAAAGCGCTGCGTAGCGGGAGGCGAGAAAGACCTGCGGCGTCGAAACGGCGCGCAGTGAAGCACGGTCCGGCGTTCCCGTGATGAATTCCGCGCCGTCGACCGTCTTCACGGTGTCCACGACCGGTACGGCGGGAGCCGCCGCCCCGCAGGACTTTGCGGCGCGGATCACCGATGAGATGAGTTCCGCGGAGACGAAAGGCCTCGCTGCATCGTGGATCGCCACGTATTCCGTATCCTCCGGCACCGCTGCAAGTCCTTCCTTTACGGAAAGACATCTCGTCTCTCCACCGGGAACGACGGCGTACAGTTTCGGGTACCGGTCTTTCCAGCTCTCAGCAAGCGGGATCAGATCGGGACGAGTCACCGTTACGACGGCATCCACTTCCGGATGCCGGGCAAATGCGCGGACCGACCGCTCCAGGACGGTGATCCCGTCCAGCAGCAGCGTCATCTTGTCCACGCCCTTCATTCTGGACGCGTTCCCTCCCGCGACGACGATCGCCGTTACAGACATACATACTGCTCCAATTTATACTTATAGATAATATATTATAGCGTTTCTTTCGCAGCCAATTCAAGAAAAACGGCGCCGCACTCCATGTATTGTGAAAGAAAAAGGCGCGGCGCTCCGCATGGAGCGCCGCGCCTTTCCGTTTGTTTTTTATCCAAGAAGGGTTCTGATCAGACCGCCGATCCCTTCCTCTTCCGCAAGAGATCTGAAGTACTGCAGTTCCGAGCCGATCATGCCGTCCATGACCTTCATGCCGAGCAGTTCCACAGGCGCCTTGTCGTCCGTGAGGATCCGTTCCCCGCCTTCGTAAGGCCTGAGGCTCTCCCGGACAAGACGAAGCTGGACGTTCAGCGCAGGTTCCTCCCCGCTGTAACCGCTCAGTCTGTCCATCTGATCTGCGCTGCGGAAGGCGAACAGTTCCCGGTTTTCCGTCCGGGGCACGTCCACCGTATAGACCTCCGGGAATATGCTGGCGATGGTATCGCAGAGGTATTCATTGATGTTTCCCTCTTCATCCGAGCGCATGTTCAGGTTGACCACGAGTACGCCGTCCGCTGTCAAATGATCCAGGACCAGTCTGAAGAACTCCGACGAAGACATCTGGAACGGGATCGTGATGTCCTGATACGCGTCCACCATAATGACATCGTACTGCCTATCCACTGCCTGCAGGAACGCACGTCCGTCGTAGGTCGTGACCTTCACATCCTGCGGAAGATTGAAGTAGGTCCTGGCAAGCGATGTGATCTTCTCGTCGATCTCCACGCCTTCGGAGACGATCTTCGGGAAGAACTGTCTGCACATGGTGGCATACGTGCCGCATCCCATGCCCAGGATCAGCATGCCGGATTCCTCTTTCTCCCCGTATCCCGCGAGGACCGGAGCGGCCAGCGCGTAGTCGTAGTACATGCCGGTAAGTCCTTCTTCCTTCATGTAGACCGACTGCACTCCCACCAGAACGTTGGTGGAAAGAGAGATGCTGCGGCTGTTCTCAGTGACCTGAAGATAGTTGTATACCGACTCGCCTTCATAGGTGATGTCGTCCCGCCAGAACGCGAAGCTTCCGGTGCTGCCGAACACCGCACAGAGGATAAACAGGACCGCCGCTGCCGCGCAGCGCCTGCGGTTGCTGCCCGTGACCAGGAAATAGACGACACTCAGCAGCAGAAGGATCCCGGAGAAGATGAGGAACGTGGCGGCAGTGCCCACCGCGGGGATCGTGACGAACGTCGGAAGAAACGTCCCGATGATGCTTCCCACCGTATTGCAGGCGTTGAGTACGCCCACCGTCTTGCCGCTCTCCTCCACGTTGCTCATGGCATACCGCGCCAGGGAGGGCGTTACCGTACCCAGCAGGAACAGCGGGAAGACGAAGATGATCATACATGCCAAGAATGCCGCGATGATCAGAAAATTCTCGTTCACCGCGACCACCAGCAGTCCCGTGATCCCGATGATGAGATACTTTCCCACCAGGGGGATCGCCGCGATCCACACGGACGCCAGCAGGATGCGCCGGTACAATCCGTCCGGCGTCGTGCTTCTGTCCGCCTGTTTTCCTCCCCACATGTTGCCCGCCGCCATCGCGATCATGATGGTGCCGATGATGATCGTCCAGACGATCTGTGACGAACTGAAATACGGCGCCAGAAGCCGGCTCGCACCGAGCTCCACCGCCATAACGCCCATGCCCGAGAAGAATTCGGTCAGGTACAGGAACCATTTCTGCTGAAGGATCTTTCTTTCTTCCATTTTGCCTGATCTCCAAAAAATGCCCCGGCGCATTTGCCGGGGCGCTTACCGAAATTTATTGTCTTGACAGGAGCCGGTTGAGGAATTCGCGCGTACGCGGCATCTTCGGGCTCTCAAAGATGACCTGGGGCTTGTCGTCTTCCACGATCTCGCCGTTTTCCATGAATATCACGCGGTCCGAGATGTCGCGGGCAAAACTCATCTCATGCGTTACAACGAGCATCGTCAGGCCGCTTTCGGACGCCAGTCTCTTCATGACATCAAGGACCTCGCCGATCAGCTCCGGGTCCAAGGCCGATGTGGGCTCGTCGAAAAGGATGACCTCCGGGTCCATCGAAAGGGTCCGGGCGATCGCGACACGCTGTTTCTGTCCGCCGGATATCTGAGCCGGTCTCGCATTGCAGTACTGCAGCATGCCGACGCTTTCAAGGTAGTCCTTCGCCTTGTGTTCCGCTTCTTCGCGCGAACGCCTGAGCACCTTGATCTGGGGAACGACGCAGTTCTCCAGAACAGTCAGGTTGTTGAACAGATTGAACTGCTGGAAAACCATCCCGACGCTCGCGCGGTACCGGGACAGGTCAAAATGCGGGGACAGGATGTCCTCTCCATGAAAATAGATTTTTCCCGAAGTGGGCTGTTCCAGCAGATTGATGCAACGCAGCATCGTGCTCTTGCCCGTTCCGCTGACGCCGATGATGCTGACGACGTCCCCCTGTTCGACGCTGAAACTGATATCCCGCAGGACCTCTGTCGTCCCAAATTTCTTCTCCAGATGCTCCACCCGGATGATGGGTTCACTCATGCTTCGCCTCCTTATCTGGGGCGAAGACCTCGAATTCCGAGGGTCCGTCCATCTTCTTCTCCAGCCGCGTCAGAAGGCGCGAGAGGAACATCGTCATAACGAGATACATGACCGCGACGATCGTGTAGACCTCAAAGTACTTCAGATAGGTTCCGGACGCGGACTTCGCGACGAAGAACAGTTCCGATACCGCGATAACGTTGAGAACGGAAGTGTCCTTCACGTTGACGACCAGTTCGTTCCCTACCGACGGCAGCACATTGCGGATCGCCTGCGGAAGAATGACGGTGCGCATCGTCTGCCAGTGCGTCATGCCCAGAGACATGGCCGCTTCCGTCTGCCCACGGTCGATCGATATGATGCCCGAGCGCATGATCTCCGCCATATAGGAGCCTGTATTGAGCCCCACGATGAGCATGGAAGCCACGATCAGGGGGAGTTTTACCGATGCGAAGCGCATCAGACCGTAATAGATCACCATCGCCTGGACCATCAGCGGCGTTCCCCGGAACACTTCGATGTACGCGACGCAGAGGAATTTCACCGTCTTCAGCAGCCAGTACGGGACCGGCCTGGATCTGGAAGGATCCGGGATCGTCCGTATGATCGCCACCAGAAGCCCGATCAGAAATCCGATCGCGGTACCCAGAAACGCCAGATACAGAGAAGTCCAAGCGCCCTTCAGCAGCAGAGGAGAATACTCCTTCCACAGAAAAGGAATCCACTCAAAGAATGTTGAAGGCATAAACCAAAAGCCTTCCTTTCAGATTAAATTCAGCTGTTGGGCTGTTCGACAACGGCTTTCGCCATCATCTCGTTTCTCTGATCCTGAGAGATACCGGCGAGGATGTCGTTGATGAACGCTACCAGATCGCTTCCTTTACGGCAGCCGATCGCGTTGACAGCGTCGCTCTCATCCACCTCAAATCCTTTGCCTTCCGCGAAGACCACGTAAGACATGTCGGGGTTCGCGTTGACGACGCTCATGGCAACGGAGACCTCGTCCACGAATCCGTCCACTTCGCCCGCCTTGACCGCCTCTACCATACGGGGCGTGCTGTCATACAGCAGGACCTTGTTGACGCCGGGGATCTGATCGATCAGGTCGCCGAACGCGTTGTTGAGCTGAGCGGTAACAGTCGCGCCGGAGAAATCCGCGAGCTCCGTTGCGTTGAGATAGGGACTGTCCGAACGGACGATGATGCATTTGTCTCCCACATAGTAGGGATCCGTAAAGTCCACTGTCACCTGTCTTTCAGGCGTGGGTGACATGCCGGCGATGATCAGGTCGATGGTGCCGGCTTCAAGCGCCAGCGTCAGGCCTTCCCACTGAAGTTTTACGACCTCCACTTCCACTCCCAGGGCGTCCGCCACGAGGCGGCTGAAGTAAACGTCATAGCCGTCGGCGTATCCGCCGCTCTGGATCTTTTCAGACGTTTCCGTGGGATTGGTGACCATCCAGTTAAACGGCGCATAATCGCACTCCATTCCGATACGGATCACGCCTTCCTTTTTGATCTTGTCGATATCGGCGACTTTCGCACCGGAACCATTGTTCCCGCCGCAGGATACAAGGCTCAGCATCATCGCGGCCAGCAGGAACAATCCGATCAGTTTTTTCATTAATTAGAACCTCCAAAATGAAATATAAAGCCGGAACCTCTACAGCAAACGCCCCACTGCTAAGTGAGGCGCAGGTGCAGGCAATTCCTTATTTTGTCATCTCTTTGATGTAGGCATCAAGTTCTCCGGCGGTGTGGATGCTCTCCACGGCCTCGTCCGATACCTCGATCCCGAAAGTGTCTTCCACATCCGTTACAAGCTCAAGCAGGTCGATGCTCTTCAGGCCCAGATCAAGCGCAAGATTGGTATCCGGTGTGATCTCGATGTTTCCGCCGCTGGCGGTCTTGATCAGATCGATTAATCTCTCGTCCATAATATCTCCTCTGTGTGTATATATTACGATTAGTTATTCCAATTCTCTCACATAGTGACTGCTAATCTCCAACATTATATATCAGGCTTGTCCAGTTTAGCAATATTGCACGATAAAAGACCGTTCTTTTCTATCTTTTTCACAATCGGAAGGACTCTCCCCGACATTCTGTTTGTCGCAATCCAATACCGGAACGCGTGCCCGGTCCCCGTATTGTGCTACAATGAAGGAAACTGGACGGAGGCTATTTTATGGAACTGAGGTTGGACCGTTCAAAACCCTATGCGCTGGCTCTTGCGGGAGGCGGCGCGCGTGGCGCATATGAGGTCGGCGTTTGGGACGCTCTGGTTCAGGCCGGGATCCGCATCGACGCGGTATCCGGAACATCTATCGGCGCCATGAACGGCGCTTTCGTCGCCACAGGCGAACTGCAGCGCGCCAAGGATATCTGGATGCAGCTCTCCTACAAGGACGTGATGGACGCGGATCCGGAGATCCTTGACAGGATCTCCAAGAAAGACTGGGCCGATCTTGATCTGCGGCAGGCAACGGAGTTTCTGAAACAGACTATCGCCGGGAAAGGACTGGACATCGGCCCTATGCGGGAAACGATGCGCGCCGTGATCGACGAGGGAAAGGTGCGCGCCTCCTCCGTCGATTACTATATCGTGACCTGTTCCGTGGACGATAAAAAGGAACTGGAACTGCGGGTGCGCGATCTTCCTTACGGGGATCTGTACGATATGCTCCTCGCCTCCGCCTACCTGCCCGTCTTCCGCAACGAGAAGCTCGGGGGCAAACGCTACCTGGACGGAGGATTCATGGATGTGATGCCCGTCCACGTATTGGTGGAGAACGGATACCGGGACATCATCGGCGTCAGCTGCAACGCAGTGGGTTTCAAAAGAAAAGTCGATCTTCCGGAAGGGACCAATTACTGGGAGGTGAGTCCAAGAGCCTATATCGGGACGGTCCTGGAATTCGATCCCAAGCAATCCGCTCAGAACCTGCAGACCGGTTACTGCGACGGCATGCGCCTGCTGTACGGCCTCGCGGGAAAAGACTATTACATCGACCGCACCTACACGGAGGAGAATGCGTACAGCCTGCTGCTGACCTTCGCCGAGACGTTCCTGAACGCGACGGACCGGAAGATGACCCTCCGTGAGATCAACGAGAAATTCCTGCCCAAGATCGCCTCCAGAGCAAAAGCGGGAGGAAACGATTATTACGACCTGCTTCTTGCCACTCTGGAAGTTGCCGCGGCGGAAGCCGGCATCGACAGATACCGCATCTACACTGAGGACGAACTGATCACGGAAGTGCTCGCCTACTATCCGCTGTCGGAAGGCATCGTTCCCCGCGGGCTTCAGTCCCGTCTGATGACTTTCCTGGAGGACATTTTCTCATGAACGACGCCGTTCTTCCGGAATCCCTTGTGAAAATGATCCGGGACAGCTATCCTTCGGACGCCGGCCGGATCCTTTGCGGCTATGATTCGCCGCGCAGCACGACGTTCCGCGTCAACCGGATGAAGACAACAGCGGAGGATCTCCGTGCGGAACTGGAGGAAGCCGGCATCCAGCCGGTTTCTGTTTCCTGGTTCTCCGACGCGTTCAGGATCCCGTCAGGTCAGGAAGCCGCGATCCGCGCGCTGCCCGCATACTCCGAGGGCAGGCTCTATCTTCAGAGTCTTTCCTCCATGATCCCTCCGCTCCTGCTGGATCCCCTGCCCGGTGAGGACATTCTGGACATGTGTGCAGCTCCGGGAGGCAAGACGACGCAGCTTGTCTCGCTTTCCTCCGGAAAAGCCAACATCACGGCTGTGGAAAAAGACCGGATCCGGTCTGAGCGGCTGCGCTACAATCTGCAGCGTCAGGGCGCCACCCGCATTCCCGTGCTGCAGCAGGACGCAAGAAAACTGGATGATCATCTGCGGTTTGACAAGATCCTGCTGGATGCGCCATGCAGCGGCAGCGGAACGGTGCTTTCCTCCGATCCGAAGACCTGCCGCGCGTTCTCCGCGGAACTGGTCCGCAATTCCTCCCGGCTGCAGTCCGAACTCCTGCGCAAGGCGGTCCGCCTGGTCAAACAGGGCGGGATCATCGTCTATTCCACCTGCTCCGTTCTGCCGGAAGAAAACGAGAAAGTGATCCTCCCTCTCCTGAAGAAAGGAACGCTTTCCGTCGTTCCCTGCTCCAAACCGGATCTTTCCGGACATCTGCTTCCCTGTGAAGTGCCCGGCGCATTCCTTGTCTGTCCGGACGCGGAGTATGAGGGCTTCTTTGCAATCTGCCTGAAGAAAAACTGACAGGAAACAAAAGACCGTGCGGCAACGAAAGTGCCGCACGGTCTTTGATTTTCTCCTGCCGCCTCAGTTCATGGAAGAAACCGTGGAGATCATGATGAACATCAGGACCATGATGCTGATCGTGATCTGGACCGAGGTCCCGATCATGGCGGAACGGGCATTTTCCTTCGTGTTGCAGTCGCTCATGACGCACAGCGCGGCCATCATGCGCCGGGATCCGGCGCTGGCACCGAAAAGGCCCTTGAAAGGTTTGCTGCCGCGCAGGAAATCTTCCGCCTCAAAGAGACGGGACGCCAGTTCTTCCGCGGGCAGATCCGTGTCCGCCAGAATGCCGAGGATCGATGCGTAGGAATCGGAGCCGAAAGATCTTCTGGCGTTGCGCAGCAGCGTATTGAGCGCGCAGATCCGCTCGCACATCTCCTCGTCCGGGCGGTCGTAGAGCGCGAGGATGCTTGCAATGGTCTGCCTGGTATTCATCGCCACCCTGAGCCTTCCCTTGAGACTCAGGAAGATCGCTTCCGCCCGTGCAGCGACAGCTTCCGGATCTTTGCCGGATGCCGCCATCAGCGCGGCGAACGGACGATCCGCCTCGCTCGTCAGGAACATGTGCTGTTTCTGCATCATTCTGTAGATCGTTTTCATGTTTTCCGCGAGCACAGTTTGATCAGCGCTCCGGGAATCCGTGAGGATCATCGCTGCGATCACGTCGAAGCTGGTAGCGAATACTCCGTTCTTTACCTGATCGTATACTTCCCTTAGCGCATCGAAATAGCCCCGGGGATCATCGGTCATCGCCATCTTCGCACGGAGCACATACTCCATGACACCGCGGAAATCCGAAAAGATGCCCACGCTGGATTTGATGATGTTCCGGGCGTCCTCCAGCCGATCCGGGTCGGCTACCCGATCCTCCGCCATATACAGCCCAGCAGCTGCCAGCAGTTCATATGAAGACCCGAACGTCTCCCGTTCGCTCATGATCCTGTAGTTCTCGATTAGCAGCTCGCATCTGTGCCGCAGTGAAGCGTCCATATCATTTTCCTCCTGTCGTTCGGATGTTTTACTCTGTTGTATGTACCGCGTTTATTATATGCTTTTCACCGCGCTCCGCAAATTGACGAACAGGCAAATATACTATAGTATATATAAGTTGGCGTTGGCTTTCCCGCGCTTCCATCAGATCATCCCCGGCATACGCCGGTTTTATTTTGGAGGAGATCACTCATGAGTGAGAACAAGAACCAAGTCAGGACTCCCTGGATCAAGAATCTCGGCGACGTGCCCGCCCATCTGGATTATCCGGATTATTCCCTTTTCGACGCTGTCAGGGAAACGGCGGAAAAATACCCGGATGCGACTGCTCTGCTCTTTATGGGACGCAGAACCACCTACAGGGAAATGATCCGTAATATCGAGAACTGCGCGAAATCGCTGCGCACCATCGGCATCCGCGAAGGAGACCGCGTCACCATCGCGCTGCCCAACTGTCCGCAGGGCGTCTATCTGTTTTACGCGGTGAACCTGGTCGGCGCCATCGCCAACATGATCCACCCTCTCTCCGCAGAGAAAGAGATCGAACACTACCTGAACTTTTCCAGAAGCGTGACCGTCGTCACGCTCGATCAGTTCTATCACAAGTTCGAGGCGATCCGGCAGAATACCCCCACTGTGGTGAACGTGGTCATCGCCAGCGTCAAGGACGAGCTTTCCCGTCCGGTCCGTGCCGGCTATATGCTCACCGAAGGACGCAAGATCAAGAAGATCCCCGCTGATGCGCCCGTGATCCGCTGGAACGAGTTCATGCAGCTGGGCAGGAAATGCTTCTGGAACTATAAAGTCGAGCGCAAGGGCAGCGATCCCGCCGTCATCCTCTATTCCGGCGGCACTACCGGCACCACCAAAGGCATCCTGCTGAGCAACCTGAACTTCAACGCATTGGGCAAACAGGTCATCGCGACCAACCCCATGTTCCGCCCGGGAGACAAGATGCTGGCAGCCATGCCCATCTTCCACGGCTTCGGTCTTGGCGTATGCATCCACACCATGCTGGAATCAGGAGGCACCTGCATTCTGGTTCCCCGCTTCACTGCCAAGACATACGCCCGCGACATCGTGAAATACCGCTGCAACTTCATCGCAGGCGTGCCGACCCTCTACGAAGCGCTGCTGCGTCTTCCCTCCCTGAACAAAGCGGATCTGAGCTGTCTCAAGGGCGTCTTTTCCGGCGGCGACTCCCTCTCTGTGGAGCTGAAGAAGAAATTCGACAAATTTCTCTATGATCACAACGCTTCTATCCAGATCCGGGAAGGCTACGGTACCACTGAGACGGTCACGGCGTGCTGCCTGACCCCCACCCAGATGGCTAAGGAAGGCAGTATCGGACTGCCCTTCCCCGACACTTACATCAAGATTGTCAAGCCGGGCACCGACGAGGAACTGCCTCTCGGTGAAGAGGGAGAGATCCTTCTGGCCGGTCCTACCGTCATGATGGAATACATCGACAACCCCGAAGAGACCGCCCAGACGCTACGCAGGCATGAAGACGGTCTGACCTGGGTCTACACCGGCGACCTCGGTTTCATGGACGACGACGGATTCGTCTTCTTCCGCGGCCGTGCCAAGCGCATGATCGTCACCTCCGGTTACAACGTGTATCCGGCACAGATCGAGAATATCCTGGACGCACACGAGAAGATCCACATGAGCTGCGTCGTCGGCGTGCCGGACGATTACAGGATGCATGCGGTAAAGGCGTTCATCATGCTCAAGCCGGGCGTCGAGCCTTCCGCCGAGACAAAGGAAGAGATCCTCGCCTACTGCCGCAAGAATATCGCCAAATACGCAGTGCCAAGAGAGATCGAATTCCGTGATGAACTTCCCAAGACCCTCGTCGGCAAAGTCGCCTACCGTCTCCTCGAGGAAGAGGAAGAAGCGAAATATCAGGCGAAGAAGGAAGCTACATCCCTGCTTCCGGAAAACCAGAAAAAATGATCCCTGTTTCTAAACGGGAGGACCGTCCATTCGGACGGTCCTCCCGTTTTTCGCGGTCTTTTTCTTGCCGGAAGATCAGAAACCCTTCCGTTTCAGTTCCGAAACAAGCTGGACGTAAAATTCACGCACGTCGAATCCGTCGAAGTTTTCGCGGTTCAGGTCGATCATGTCTCCGTGGGAGATACCGCGTTTTCCCGATGCCGACAGCATCCGGAAGTCTCTTCCCCACGGGAACGATCTTTCGCCGACAAGCCCGTCGTTCCTGCCGTCAAACAGATTGACCAGATGATACGTCATGTTGAGGGGGAACTGGCCTGCGGACGGCCTTGTCATCACGGATCCGATCGACTGATAATACACGCCCCCGACGTCCTTTACGGTCTCGTTCCGTCTGCTGCACGCAGCGGAAGTCAGGTCTCTCACGGCAGCCATGAAGTCCGGGTTTGTATCGCCGAGTTTCGACGCAGCCAGGTTGTAGGTCTCCGCGACAGCCTTCTGCTGCGCTTCGGGGATCCTGTTCAGCAGATAATCTGCGAATTCGCATCCGCGGTGCGGCGTATTCACTGTGGTCAGACTTGCGACATACGGCGCCACGGACGTCTTCGCAATGGCCGTCCTCATGTCGAGTCCGCCCTTGGAATGGGCGATGACGTTCAGTTTTTCACATCCGTTCTCCCTGACGATCTGCAGGATGCGCTGTTCCAGTTCTCTGGCGCAGTCGTCGACGCTCGCAGCGGAATGGTGTTCCCCGTAATAGACCGTGGCGCCGTTCCGTATCAGTTCATCCGGGATCCTGCCCCAGTAGTTGAAGAACCTGAAATCCCGGAAAAAAACGCCGTGAACCATCAGCAGGGGGTATCTTGTCCTGCACAGTTCTTCATCCGCGCGCCGCTCGTTCAGCCTGCATCGCTCCAGTTCTGTCCGGGCTTCCTTCCCGGTGATGTGCAGGATGATGAACAGCATGATCAGGTTCACGACCGGAACCATGCCGAATACGATCCCCAGAACCCTCATTCTGATGCCGAGCTGTCCGGAGGTCACATAGACGAGGACGATCCCGGTCCAGAACAGTATGAACTCTGCCGCGGCGGCAGGCAGCATCCCGTGCAGCAGAGAAGCGTCTCGGCTTGCGATGGCGCGGAACACCAGCGGCACATAGTGCCAGACGGCGCAGGCAGCGGTGATCACGAATATCCAAAGCAGGATGTTTCCCGCCTGCAGAACCAGGAATCTTTTCTTCGAATCCTTTTTCTCTTTTGTGTTCATCTTCATTATTTCCTGTCAGCCGGTTCCGGACGGGTCAGCCTTTATTCCGTTTTCGACGCTGTTTCGTCATCGTTTGCTGACGCCTTCTTCCGACATCCGCAGGATCTCTTCGGCTACCGGATCCCCCGGGCCGAACAGTGATACATATCCTTTCAGCAGTTCCGCTTTCTCCTGAAGAGAACGGGAACGCCGGTTCACGAAGATCCTGCATGGATATTTGCTGTTTTTTGCTTCCTGTATCATATTCCCGCCGGCGCTGTTGCCGTCGAAAGCCAGCAGGACTGCCGGGCGCCTCTTGAACACTTCGTATGCGATGCTTTTGTAGATGCCCATGGATTCCGCCGTGATGGCGACCCGGATCCCGGCGCCACTGTCCCGCAGCGTCCTCTCCTCCCTCGTGCTGATCACGGCAGGCGCCATGACGTATACCTTGAATCTGCCGTTGTTTCTGCACAGCAGTTCCCGTTCATAACCGTTCAGACGGTGACCGATCACAAAGAAGAGCTTTTGGGGGTCGCCCCGGTCCAGCACAGCGTCCAGGATCCCGGCAAGATCCTCCCGGACTACGGTGCGGTGCGCGTCACTGTTGAAACTGCCGCCCATCACCACTACAGGCAATCCGTCCGGGGGCAATTCACGGATCCGGTCCTGAAGGACTTCCTGAGTCAGCAGACCTTTTCTGCCGTCAAAGAGCAGAGATCCACCGCTTTCTTCTCTGCGGATCCGTTCGCGGTAAAGATCCGAGACACCGTCCGGGCCGCAGGCGAATTCGTTTTCCCATCGTTCCGCCTTCCGTACGAAGGAAGCGATACCCTCTTCGCACAGGCGGTGATCTGTCTCAGCCATACGGCGCATCTCTTCATCACTGAGCTTGAGAAGCCTTTCCAGCGCCAGCTGCTCATCAATGGGGGAAGTTCCGTAGATCGCCGCGCCGTCCGTCCCCTGGACACAGAGGACGCCCTCATCCAGATACCTGCGCAGAGGATGAGACCGCACGCTGCTCAGATTGTTCAGGCGGACGTTGGATGTGATCTGAAATTCCAGAACCGTCCCGCTGTCTCTGAGGTCTTTCAGAAGCTGCCGTCCCTTGACCGTATTCAGCCTGGGCGTATACAGTCCATGCCCGATCCGCACCGACGGCATGGGCTGTCCCGGCGCAAGAGCGCCGCGGATCAGACGGATACTGTTGACCACATTGTCTCTCAGCGCATCGTTTTCGCCCGCGTGGATACGGAGCACAAAGTCCGGTTCTTCCCGGGTGATCCTCACGAGCTGTTCGATCACCGGCGCGAGATCCCTGATATCGTTGATCTCCTCCCCGACGATATCGCTTCCTGCCACATAGGGGTCGCATGCCACCGCCCGAAGCGTCTGGATATTTCCGCTGAAATAATCTCCCGCCTCGATACGGTCCTTCCGGATCGTCAGCGGAATGCGCCGGATTGCGGCAAGAAACCGTATACGCACACCGGTCTCTTCATAAACTGACGGCATGACGCGGTGCACCTGAGCGAGCATCTCCGGCGCCCCGTCTTTTTTCACCAGCGTAGTATCCGAGATCTCGGTATACAGGATCCCCTGTCCGGCATAGGTCCGGGCGGTCCAGAGCAGTTTGTCCTCGAACAGCGTGTTCGTTGCATATACGGGGTGCATGCGGTCTACCAGCATCTGCATCGCAGCAGCCGTTATGTCCGGGTCCGGGATCCGCGCAATATCTTCCATTCCTATCCCGATCCGCTCGGTCTCTTCCGAAGGCACGCCCTTTGCAAACACGTAGCGGTACAGATAGACCTTCTCCAGATTGGTGAACACAGCCTGGGAATCCTTCAGGATCGACAGGGACGCCCGGATCCTGGCGAGGTTCTCCAGACTTTCTTCCGGCTCGGTCAGGATCAGCCGGGCGAAATTCAGCAGCGTGTTGTCATCGATCTGACGGTCCAGATATTTCCCGGTCAGTCCGCTGTCACAGTACTGTTCCGCCACTTTCCGCCGTTTTTCCTTCACTTCTGCTTCCAGAGAGGCAGGCAGCTTCAGCCCCAGTTTCTTCACATAGTACAGGGAATACCGGATCTGATGCATGATCCCCAGCGCGATCAGGACGTCCGGAGACAGGTTCGCATTCATATGAGAATGGAGATCCGTCCGGAATTTCCAGCGGGCGGGAATGTAGGTCTTCACCACGGTGTTGCGCAGATCCAGGCGGTAGTCCTTGGTCTGGCTCATCAGCGTTTTGGCGATGGCGGGAACGCGCGCCCGCATCTCGATCCGTCCGTCCGGCCAGATCGTCGCCGTCCTGGTATCTCCCAGACGGAAAAGATACATCGTCCGGTTCTGCTCATCGACATAACATGGCACCTCTCCCCGGATGACATAGTATCCGTTCTCCTCCCGGCTCAGCGGGAGTCCGCATACCTTCGAAAAGTTCCGGATCAGATTTCCGGTTCTGTGGTTGGGCGTGCGAAGTTCATACAGGAGCGTGTCGCCCTCCATGTGGAGGTCGACCACCATATCCTTTTCCTTATCCAGATAAAACCGGCCGAATTCGCTCATAATCCGTTCCTTTTCACGCAGTTTTTTTACATTCTAGCAGATATCGTCCTGCTGTGTGCAGAAACAGACCTGCCTGCGCAGGTCTGTTTCTTTCATGTCTTTGCGAATTGTTTCAGGATCTTATGCCACTGATGGTAATCGGGCATTTCCTTCAGCACGATGCGGTAGAAAGCATCGCTGTGATCCATCCGCAGGTAATGCGCCACTTCATGCACCACGACCGATTCGGCGCACTCTTCCGGCGTCTTCATCAGGTATAAACTAAGGTTGATGATGCCGTTTGAAGGGCTTGCGCTCCCCCAGCGGGAAGTCATTTCCTTGACCACGATCTTCGGGCGGTCATATTGTTTCTCGATCATCGGATAATGCCGGTCCAGAAGCCGGGAAAACAGTTCCTTCGCGTTTTTCCTCAGTTCCCTTCCGAACGCCGCAGCAGCCTTCCCGGGATCTTCCGCGTTTCTGCAGCGCAGGACAAGGATACCGTCCCGCACTTCCAGAGACGCTCCGTTTCCCGACTCGACCCATACGGGCATTTCTTTCCCGAGGTACAGGATCCTGTCTCCCGTCCGCAGTTCTTCCGGGAAGGAAAAGAACGTCCTGATACCGCAGTTTTTCTTCAGCCAGTTCCCATTCTTCTTCACGAACGCTTCCGCTTCGCTCACCGATGTGAAAAGAGGAAGCGTCAGTTCGGCGTTTCCGTTCTTCGTGATCCTCAGCCGCATCTTCCGTGAACTGCTACGGATCACGGTAACGGGGATCTTCCGGTCGCCGACGTCTACGAAAATCGTTCCGCTGATGCTCACAGGAAACGGTACTCCGTCTTTGTGACGTACTCCTCGCCGGGGCGCAGAACGCTGTCCGGGAATCCGGGATGATTGACCGCATCCGGGTAATTCTGCGTTTCAAGCGCGAGTCCGCAGAACCGTCCGTAGGTTTTTCCGGCTTTTCCGTTCTCTTCTCCGTATGCGCCGGAGCAGTAGATCTGCACGCCGGGCTGATCGGTCCAGACTTCCATCTTCAGACCGGTCCTGTCGCCCTGCAGTTCCAATGCTTTGCGGAATCCGGTCCCGTTCAGACAGAAATTGTGGTCGTATCCCTTTCCGTATCCGATCGGCACATAGGACTCGTCCAGGTCTCTGCCGATCGTCTTTCCCGCGCGGAAATCAAAGGGCGTTCCCTCTACGGGGATCCCGTTCCCGGTGGGGATCAGTTCAGCGTCGGTCTCCGTCACGGTGTCCGCGTCCACCTTCATCCAGTGCTCCAGAATCGTGCCGGTCCCATGCCCGTTCAGGTTGAAATAGGTATGATTGGTCAGGTTGACGGGACACGGCTTGGAGACATCCGCCCGGTAGCTGATGGAAAGCGCATGTCCGCGTAGGGCGTACCGCACCTCCGCTTTCAGTTCTCCCGGAAATCCCTCCTCGCCGTCGGGAGACACGAGGCTGAATATCACCTCATCGCCTTCCGTGCGCGCGTCCCAGTTTTTTCTGTTCATGCCCAGGCGTCCGCCGTGGAGACAGTTGCCCCGCTCATTCGCCGTAACGTGATATTCTGTTCCGTCCACCGTGAATCTGGAACCGCCGATCCGGTTGCCGACTCTGCCCACGATGGTGCCGAGGTATGCGGTCCCAGCCTCATATCCTTCCATCCCGTCGTAGCCCAAGGCCACGTCCACCGGTCCGTTCTCCGTGGGAATGACCAGACTCTGCACCGTCGCGCCCCAAGTCAGCAGCGTGACGGACGCACCGTCCTCTTCACGGATCCGGAACGCGCGGATGACCTCATCCGAAGCACTTCTTCCAAACACGAACTGTTCTACCATATGATCACCTCACTGAAGTTCTTCCGCCATCTTTTCGACCGCATTCTCGAAACTGCCGCCGAAGATCCGGAAGGATGCACCGAACATCAGATTGATCGGCGCGTTGTTGTTTTCCACACTGTATGAGTTTGCGTCCAGCATCCTTCCCTGCGGGTTCTCAAGACTGGGGATCCTCTCCACCATGGTACGTCCGTCTTCCATCCATGCAAACAGTTTTTTGCCGAGCTGATCGGCCATTCCGCACTCGAAAGCGACGTCGCTCGAAGGCTCGAAGCCTTCGTAGTCGCTCAGGTTCGCCAGGATGATGTCGCAGTTGCGCACATGCTGCTGGTACCGGTCAAACTGATTGTACACCATTTCCAGCGTATCGCCGGTATCTTTCAGGACAGGAACGCCCGGAGCGGGATCCGTGGGGACGAAAACGTCGAATCCCCGCTCTTCCAGGCTTTTTTTCATTTCCGCGTATTTTTCCGCGGCATCCTCTTCATAGCGGAAGATATCCGCCACATAGACGATCGGTCTGGAACCTCTGGGAACGGTCTGTCTGGGCGGTTCCTGCGTCAGCTCGTAGCCGCGCATCGCCTTCTTCTTGCTCTCCTCCTCCAGATCGTTCATATACGCGTGAAGAGCGTCGGAGAAAGTGCCCTCCACCACTTTGCATGCGCCGAGAACACAGACTCCGAAGGGCAGTTCGATATGAGGGAGCTTTCTTCCCTTGAAGTCCAGGATCCCGCCTTCCGCGAAGGTCCCGGCGTTGTATTTGACGCCCATCGGCCGTTTGTCCCGCGTGAACGCGTAGCATCGGCATCCGTGCGCGTACGCCATGCCGATCTCATAGACCGTTCCGCCGTCCGGTTCGCTGCCGCGGAAATTCTCCAGATCCGCGATGATCCCGGTCGACTGGCTGATGCTGTCTCTGCAGTTCTTCAGCGTCAGATATGCGCCGTGTTCCTTGCTCTGGGCAGGGGGTCTTTTGTTGTCATTGGGCAGCGTCACCGTGAAGCCGTAGTACTGCGCCTCCCGGCGTCTGGACTGCCAGATCTCTCCGCCGCGCGGGAAGAAGCAGATCGGTCCCGCCACATAGATTCTTTCGTCACTGATCATTGCCGTTCTCCTTCCCGTATTCCTCCGCCATCTTCTTCACCGCTTCCTCGAACGGCATGCCGCGGAAGATCTCCGTTTTGCCCCACATCATATTCACGGGATACCCGTTCGCTTCCGTTGTCCATCCGTTGATGTCCACGGGACTGTCTCCATCTCCTTCCGTGGAGAACGTCCTCTCCGCCATGCTCAGAGGCGTCTCGATATATCCGTACATCTTTTTCCCGTCCAGCATGAACGCCATGCCGGACTCAAAAGCCACGTCGCTGTCCACTTCGTATCCCCTGTGGTCGTCCAGAACCGCCAGATAGATGTCGCAGTCGCGGACGTGCTGCTGATAGTGGTCGAACCGGTTGTACGCCCTCGTGTAGGGATCTTCGGACTGCTGGAGCATCGGCACGTGCAGGTTGGGGTCGCTGGGCGTATAGGCTTCAAATCCGTACTTCTCCAGAACCTTCTTCATTTCCGCATGGCGTTTCTCCGCCTGTTTTCCCCTCCTGCAGTCGCCAAGGTAAACGACAGGTTTCCCTGTCACACCGGGATAACGCACCGGCGCTTCTTTCTTTTCGTTCCTTCCCCTCATCGCCTTCTGCCGGCTCTCCTCCTCCACGTCCTCCCGAAAAGTCCGGAAGCAGTCCGTAAAGTTGCCTTCCACGATCTTGCACGCGCCGACCAGACAGTCCGAGAACGGAAGTTCCATATTCTCGATCACTTCCCCGTCCTTGTCGCTGATGGTTTCGTAGTCATAGATGCCGCCCATGTATTTGGCGCCCATGGGGCGCTTGTCCCTAGTATAGGCGTAGCATTTCAGGCCGAGGCCGTATGCCATTCCGATCTCAAAAACGGTGCCGGCGTCCGGCATGAATCCCCGGTGGTTCTCGATATTTGCCAGTACCGCAGTGCACCTCCGCATGGAGATGTCGCAATTGTTGACGATCCGTTCCTCAATGGAATCGCCGGGAACTTCTTCCCAGCGGTCGTTGGGCAGTTCCACTACCGCGCCGTAAAACTCCGCTTCTTTCCTGTAGCACTGCCACATGGTGGCGCTCCCTCTCGGATAAAAGCAGACCGGAGCTGCCAGATACAGATGCTCCTCATGAATCATTGATGCCGTTCCCTTTCTGACCGGGCTGACCGCTCAGTCCCTGAAGATATAAACGCGGAGCGGAGACAGACCTGTCTCCGCTCCGTTTCCGATTACGCTTTGAGATCTTCCGCCATCTTGCGGACAACGTCTTCCATCGTTCCGTCCAGGAACTTGAAGGAAGAACCGAACATCAGGTTGACCGGCGCGTCGAAGTTCTCGACACCCATGTCGTTGATGTCCTTGCATCCGTTTTCCTCGCCCTTGTTCGGGACACGGTCGATCATGCGGCCGATGTCATCCATGAAGGCGTACATTTTCTTGCGCAGCTGGAAAGCCATGCCGCACTCGAAGGAAACGTCTGCATTCGGCTCATAGCCGTAGAAATCGTTCAGATCCGCCAGAATGATGTCGCAGTTGCGCACATGCTGCTGATACCGGTCGAATTCATTGTAGACCTGCGCCATACGGTCCTCACCGCAATCCAGTTCCGGCACGCCTGGACACGGGTCGGTGGGGACGACCGGCGTGAAGCCGTACTTTTCCAGCAACGCTTTCACTTCCGCATATTTCTCCGGAGCCTTCTCACTGTAACGGTCGAAGTCGCAGAAATAGACGATGGGCCTGTCACTGGTCATCGTGGGTTCCACGGACAGTTTCTCCGCGGGTTTCGCACGGCTTGCCTTCGCTTTGGATTCCTCCTGGATGTCCGCCATCAGGAGCCTGAGCGCATCGAAATAGTCGCCTTCAATGACCTTGCAGGATCCCAGAATGTCTACCGAGAAAGGAAGATCATAATTGGGGACGGCATTGCCGCGCTCGTCGATGGGCGCTTCGGCGGTCCAGCGCACACCGGTATACTTCTCGCCGGTGGGACGGATGTCCCGGGTATAGGCGTAGCATTTCGCTTCTTTCGCATAAGCCATGCCGATCTCAAAGATCGTTCCTCCGTCCGGGCTGTATCCGCGGTAGTTGTCCAGGTTCGCGATGATCGCGGTGGAGTTATCCATGGAAACTTCGCAGTTCTTCAGGATATTTGCGCCGCGCTCCTTCTTGGTCATTTCGTCCCAGGGTTTCTCTTTCGCTTTTTCCTCCGCGGGCTTGGGGTCTCCCGGAAGGGCGACCTTAAATCCGTGGAACAGGGAATACTCCCTGTATGCCTGCAGGGAATTTCCGCCCCTCGGCCAGAAACAGTTCGGGCCCGCAATATACAAACTCTCGTCCTTGTTCATGATATCCCTCCTGTATTTTGTTACTATTCTTATTTTACGTCCCGGATACCGGCAAGTAAATTGACACTCTATGGGAATTCCGCTTCCGTTTTTTGTCTGTTTTGACGCTGTTCAGGCCCTGTGCTCCCTGTACATGAACTGGTAGATGAAATAGGTCGCAAAGCCAAACCCGACGGGGATGATCATCGCAAGGAAGAAGGACACGTTGTCCGCAACCAGATTCATGATGGGCGTCGCCACCAGATATGCGATTCCTGAAGCGAATCCGGTCGCCGCCGTAGCGGAGGATGAATGCTCCGGATACTCGTCGCAGGTCAGAACTACCGTCATGGTATAGGCACTGCCGCTGATGATGCCGCTGCAGAACATGAGGACCATCCAGACGACCGGTCTGTTGACCAGCAGACAGACCAGACTGCACACCGTGCAGAACAGCGACTGGAACCGCAGATAACGGATGGGATTGAGTTTCGGCGCCAGAGGAATATACAGAAAACGGCTGATCATCTGTCCCACCGTATAACATGTCAGGATAAAATTGCGCAGCGCCGTCGTATACACATCCGGGTCCGTGAAACTGAAGTAGACCGGAAGCATTCCGGAGAAGTAACCGTAAAACGCCATGGTGACGCCGGAACAGATAAGCGCGAGCATGTTCCTGCTGCGGATCATTTCGGAAATGGCAAGTTTGGAGTCCTCATGATCCTCGCGCTTCACCGTCTGCATCTCAGGCTGATGAATCAGAAGCAGGACCGCGGCAAAGGAAACTGCTGTCAGCAGGAAGAAGAATCCGGAGATCTTATAGCTTCCGGACCAGTCCATGCCAAGGACTTCCAGAACGACCGTATTGAAAGTCGGAGCCACCGCGCTGCCCACCGCGAACAGGGTGTACAGGATGCCGATATACCTGCCGCGCTGCTCGCCGTACAGGTCGCTGACATAAGCCGTCGTCAGATTGTCGATCCAGTAGCCGATCATGCCCTGCAGGCAGTTCGCCACCAGAAAAATGCCCGTGGCTGGTGCTGTCCCGATGACCATCAGCGCGACAGTCAGGATGCCGCACAGGACGGCAAGCAGATGACCCTTGTCGAACCGGTCCGCCAACCGGATGATAACCAGGTTGATCAGCAGGTTGCCGATACTGGACGAAATGGTGATCAGGGAGGATTCCGTCAGCGTCATTCCATAGTGGGTAATGATAAAGGGTGCCAGACTGCTGTACATCGAGGAGGAGAGCGAAAACGCAAACATCATCACACAGCAGAAGACCATGAACACCCGGATCTTCTTTTTATTCGTCATTTTTCTTTTCGCCTTTTCTTTTCTGTCTTTATTCTATATGTCGCGCTTGACGCAAATATATGACACGTGTCATATTGGTTTCGGAAAACAACATCGGAGGACCATATCATGAGAAAGACATCGTTTCCGGAGGGCGGAGAACAGATGCTCAGCCGGTTCGGACTGACGCGGGATCAGGTGACCGCCGTATCCTTTCAGCCGGGAGAAATGATCTTCGAACAGGGTTATCCCGTCCCCTATTTCCTGCTGGTCGTGACCGGAAAAGTCCGGATCCAGACATACAGCGAGGATGGAAGGATCCTGTCCTTCGGGTTCGGCGTTTCAAACCAGTCTCTGGGTGAGATGGAGCTGCTCTGCGAGCAGGAAAACTCCACCAACGACGTTATCGCCGTGACACGTACGGTCTGTCTCATGCTTCCCATCGAGCAGGCGAAGAGGATCGTCCGGACCAACAACACGTTCCTCTATACCCTTGCGCATCAGGCCGCGCTCGGCTGGCAGACGACACAGGCTTCCGCCTTCTCCACGCTGAGCACGGAAGGCATGACCCGTCTGGCCTCCTTTCTCCTCCGCCAGGAAGAGGAAGGCCGAATCCTCCATTCCATGACGGAGATCGCATCCGCGATCAGTGTAAGCTACAGGCATCTGCTGCGCATGATGAAAGAACTCTGCGACGAAGGGATCCTGGAAAAACGGGGAAGGCGGTACAACATCAAAGACAGGGGAAAACTGGAGTCGAAAGCCGGATACTGATCCTTAGAAATCCCGCGGGAGATCTGCACATCCAAAAAGAGGTTCCGGACCCTACGGTCCGAAACCTCTTCAAATTTTACTGGATTACGCCTGCTCTTCTTCAGCTTCAGGAGCCTCAGCCGCTTTGGTGTTCTTGGCGGCTTCTCTCGCTGCGCGCTTTGCCGCGCGTGCAGCTTCCTTCTCGCCCTCGGCGAGCATGGAGAGGGAGATCCTCTTCTTCTCTTCGTCAACACCGATCAGACGGACCTTGACGACATCGCCGACCTTGACCAGCTTGCCGGGATCGTCCACATGCTCTGTGGAGAGTTCGGAAAGGTGGATCAGACCGTCGAGCTCCGGCAGGATACGCGCAAATGCGCCGAACTTGGTGACGGAGACGATAGGAGCCTCAAACTCGGAGCCGATCTCATAGGTCTTGATCGCGTTCCAGGGGTTATCCTCCTCACGACGGTAGCCAAGGGAAATACGGCCTTTCTCTACATCGAAATCCTTTACGAAAACAGTGACTTCGTCACCGACTTTCAGGACTTCGGCCGGATTGTGGATCCGTTTCCAGCTCAGTTCGGAAACATGGACCATTCCGTCTACGCCGCCCAGATCGATGAATGCGCCGTAATTCTCAAGGGATTTGACCTTGCCGGTATACTCCTTGCCGACTTCTACTGTGGAGAAGAACTCTTCGCGCTTCTTCGCGACGTCACCTTCAAGAACAGCACGGATGGAGCCGATCACGCTCTTGCGCTCTTTCTCGACCTTGGTGATCTTGATCTTCTGGGTAGTGTGAAGCAGATTGTCGAAAGGTTCACCGCGGCGCAGTGTTGCCTGACCGCCCGGGATGAATACGCGAACGCCCTTCACTGTGGCAACAAGGCCCTTGCTGACCTCGTCCTTCTTGGAGATCCCGGTGATGTACGCGTCGACCGGTTCGCCGCTCTCATAGGCTTCCATCAGTTCAGCCATGCTGGCTTCGTTCGCAACCTTTTTGCGGGACAGAGTGACGACACCCTTTTCGTCCTCGACTTTGGAGACCTGGAATGTGTAGGTCTCGCCTACCTTGATGGCGTCTTCCGGATTGGCAGAATTGTCCTCAAGCAGTTCGTCCATAGGCACGAACCCGGTCTGCTTGCGGCCGATATCGACTACGACCTCGTTGGGACGTATCTCGATGACGGTGCCTTCGACACGCTGTCCGCGGTGGACGGGCTTCAGCGATTCCTCCATCATTGCTTCAAAATCTAACGTTTGATTGTTCATCTCGCTCATTCTGGTGAGCACCTCCTTGATAACTAGATACGGTGTGGACGCTCCTGCCGTGACACCGATCTGTTTATAACCGGTAAGCATTCCTAATTTCAGCTCCCCGGCATTCTCAATACGAAATGTAGGCGCGTACTGCTCACACACTTCCTTGAGCTTTTGGGTGTTCGAACTATTGTGCCCCCCGATAACGACGCAACAATCGGATTCCTTCGCCAGCTGTGCTGCTTCAGTCTGCCGCATATTCGTCGCACTGCATATTGTATCAAATATAGTCAAGTTTGTATAGTATTTTTTTGTATACTCTTTGATTTCCGCGTATTTTTCCATACTGAACGTCGTCTGCGCCACCAGAGCGACCGGTTCGTCTGTTCCGATATGCAGATTCTTCAGTTCTTCGAGGTCTTCCACAGTATCGCACCTGCCGCTGCAGTGCCCGACGATCCCCAGCACTTCATGGTGATTGGGGTCGCCTGCGATGATGACGCGTCTTCCGGCGTCTCCCTGCTCCTTAACGATACGGTGGATCTTGGAAACGAACGGACAAGTCGCGTCTCTGACTTCGATCCCGAGTTCCGCGCAACGGTCCATGACCGATTGAGGTACGCCGTGAGAACGGATCACCAGCACAGCCCCTTCCGGCGTATCGGCGGGATCTTCTACGATAACACAACCCCTGGCCGCCAATCCGGCGACCACGTCATCGTTGTGGATGATAGGGCCCAGTGTTGCAACGCGCTGTCCGCTGTCCAGCAGACTTTCACACAGTTTCACCGCCCGGTCTACGCCGAAGCAGAACCCGGCGGTCTCAGCTACTCTGATCATTGGGCGTTCTCCAGGCGCTTTTTCGCGGTCTCGATGACGAGGTCGATGGATTCCTGAAGCGTCAGTTCCGATGTGTCCACCTCTACGCCGTCATCCGCCAGTTTCAGCGGCGCGACCTCCCGGTGCGAGTCATCGTAGTCTCTGCGGATCAGATCCGCAAGGACCGCTTCGTAATCCGCTTCCTGTCCTTTTTCGACCAGCTGATCGTACCGTCTTCTCGCGCGGACCTCCGGACTCGCAGTCAGGAAGATCTTGCACGCCGCGTCAGGCAGGATGACCGTCCCGATATCCCTGCCGTCCATCACGACACTGTATCTTCTGGCGAGTCCTCTCTGTGTCTCCAGAAGGAACGTGCGGACTTCCGGTACCGCGGAAACCGCCGAAGCCGCCATGGAGACCTCTTCTGTGCGGATCAGGCCGTTCACATCCTCCCCGTTCAGGAAGACGTGCTGTTCCTCGCCCACATAGCGGATATCCACGTCGATCTCGGGAAGAAGGGCGATGATGCCTTCCTTGTCCCGGATCCCGACGCCTTTCCGGAGCGTGTACAGACCGATAGCGCGGTAAAGCGCACCGGTATCGACATAGATGAAGCCCAAAGCACGGGCAAGGATCTTCGCAATGGAACTCTTTCCGGCACCGGCCGGTCCGTCAATAGCAACTGCTCTCACTTTTCTTCTCCCAATATACTTATTCCGGCCGCATAACCGGTGGCAAACGCGATGGTCAGGTTATATCCTCCAGTGAGTCCGTCCGCATCGATGATCTCTCCGGCGAAATGCAGGTTCCCGATCTTTCTGGACGCCATCGTTCCCGGATCGATCTCCTTCGTTGAGACGCCGCCGGCTGTCACGATGGCCTCTCGGAATCCCCGCGTTCCGCAGACGGTAACCGTCAGATTCTTCAGAAGGTCCGCGAGCCGCCTGCGCTCCTGCGCGGAGACCTGATTCAGCCGCTTCTCCGGATCAATGCCGGAAAGCCGCACGACGACCGGGATCAGCGAGGCGGGAAGCAGTCCGTCAAGACTGTTTCTGAACGTCCTGTTCTTCCCCTCTGAGAAATCCCGAAGGATCCGTCTGTCCAGTGTTTCCGCGTCCAATGCCGGTTTCAGATCGATTCGGCACCGGATCTGCGCGAGGTCCTCGCCCGCCAGGTAGGACGACAGGGACAGCGCGAGCGGACCGGAGATCCCGTCCGATGTAAAGAGCATCTCCCCCTGCTCCGAAAAGATCGTTTTCTTTCCTTTTTTCGCCGTCAGGGCGACATTTCTCAGCGAGAGGCCCTCCACTTCGGGGATCCAGCTTTCTTCGCAGACGAGCGGAACCAGCGCGGGACAGCATTCCGTGACACTGTGTCCCAGGTCTCTGGCAAATCGCATTCCGTCTCCGTCGCTGCCCGTAGACGGGTAGGACAGACCGCCTGTGGCGAGAATGACCGAGCGTGACGCATACGTCCCGTCCGATGTACGGACGCCGGTCACGGCACCGTCTTCCGTCAGGATCCCGGCGACGTCTTTCTGCAGCATGGTCACGCCGGCGGAACGCGCCGCGCGAACCAGTGCATCGGCGACATCAGTTGCACGGTCGCTGACCGGGAATACTCTCCGCCCCCGTTCCGTTTTCAGAGGAACGTCCAGTTGTTCAAAGAATGCCATGATTTCCTGAGGGCCGAACCTCGCTTCCGCGCTCCGGAGGAATTTTCCCCCTCTCAGGACGTTGTCAAAAAATTCGCTGTCGGTGCAGTTGTTCGTCAGATTGCACCGTCCTTTTCCGGAGATCTTCAGTTTACGCAGAGGATCTCTGTTTTTTTCCAGGAGCAGGACTGACAGACCTCTGCGCGCAGCGCAGACGGAGGCGATGAAACCCGCCGGTCCGCCGCCCACCACAATCACATCCCATGTTTTTCCGGAATCGCTCAATTCTTCTCCTTATTTTCCGTCCGAGAAACTCGTGAATTCCCTGACATATTCCTTTTCGGGAAGTCCGTATTTTTCCTTCGCGTCAGCGATGGCGCGTACGAGGAACGCGACGTTCCTCGCCAGCGTGCGCAGCGTCTGAAGGCCTTCCTTGTCCTTCAGCACGTCCTCCGCCTCGAACCCGTGCACGTTGTTCCAGTAATTCGCAGAAGCGATCGGCATCTGCGAAATCGTGAAATACTTGTTCAGTACGTCGAAGGAAGCGGTGTTGCCGCTCCTCCTGCAGGTAACTACCGACGCGCCGACCTTCATCCTGCAGTCGATGTCGCCTTTCGAATAGAACAGACGGTCCAGGAACGAGATGAGGTTGCCGTTGGGCGACCCATAATACACAGGCGATCCGATGATCAGCGCGTCCGCTTCCGCGAAGCTGTCCCGGACTTCGTTCACCAGGTCATCGAGAATGCAGCCGTTTCCCGTGCTGCAGTATCCGCAGGCGAGACATCCCCTAACCGCGGCGGTGCCGACCTGCACGATATGTGTTTCCATCCCTTCCTTTTCGAGCACGTCCGCAATCTCCCTGAGCGCGGTGTATGTGCATCCTTTTGCATTGGGGCTTCCGTTGAGCAGCAGCGCTTTCGCCATTTTTCCCTCCGTTCTGCCGGCACCCGTTCTCAGTGTACGGGCAAACCGGTATCAGCGTAGCGGACGGGAGATCTTTCCCTCCGTCCGTCAAGGTCTCTCTCTTTCCAATCATGAATTATACCATAAAAAGAGCCGCGGCTGAAAACCGCGGCCACACTGCATATCTCTTTATTTCAGATAGGTCTCGATGATATATCTCGGTCTTCCCTTCGCTTCGCTGTAGATCTTGCCGACGTATTCGCCGACGACGCCCAGCGCGATCAGCTGGATCCCGCCAAGCAGCCACAATGAATAGCTGAACACCTCTACCGCGCCGGGAGCCGTGCCCCAGATGGCGCGTCCGCCGCAGACAAGCAGCATCAGGGCGGCGACCGCTGCGAGGATGATCCCGGCCGTCACGATAAGGTCCAGCGGACGGGTGGAAAAACTGGTGATCCCGTTCCAGGCCAGCGCAAGCATCTTTTTCAGCGGGTACTTGCTTTCTCCCGCGAACCTTTCGTTCCGCTCGTAGGTCACCACAGCGGTCGGATAGCCCAGCGTCGGCACCATGCCCCGGAGGAACAGATTGACCTCGCGGTACTCAGCCAGCGCATCAAGCGCTCTTCTCGAGAGCAACCGGTAATCCGCATGGTTGAAGACGACCTTTGCCCCCATCCATTCCATGACTTTATAAAAGCCTTCCGCTGTGAATCTCTTGAAAAAAGTATCTGTTTTCCTGGCGCTCCGGACGCCGTAAACGACGTCAGTCCCCTCAAGCCATTTGTCCACCATGGGGACGATCGCCTGAGGATCGTCCTGCAGGTCGGCATCCAGAGAGATCAGCGCATCGCAGTCTTCCCGCACGGTCATCATGCCGCCGAGCAGCGCGTTCTGATGCCCTCTGTTGCGGGACAGCTTCACGCCGCTGAAGACCGGGTCCTGCCGGTGCATCTCATCGATCAGTTCCCACGTCCGGTCTCTGCTGCCGTCGTCGACGAAGCAGATGCGGCTCTCCGGAGAGATCTTGCCTTCCCCGATGAGTCCGTTCATGATCTCCCTGAGCCTCTTTGAGGTCTCCGGGAGCACTTCTTCCTCGTTGTAGCACGGAACAACCAAATACAGGGTATTACCCATCTTTTTCTTCCCTCGTTTCCAAAGAAATCAACCGGCATCTCAGCATCCAGAGGATCGCCAGAATCATACCGCCGTCGGAGATCAGAACCCAGAGCCTGACTTTCTCAGGCAGGAAATCCGTATTGTAGAAAAGATAGAACAGACCGATGCATAGCCCAATGGCGGAAGCCGCGAGCAAAACCGCTCCGACTGCTTTTCCGATCACCGAGATCCCGCCGCCCTGACGCCTGTCCATCTTAAAGCGTACCCGCTTCGATCGCCATGATCTTGTCCACGCGGATCTTGTGTCTTCCGCCTTCGAACGAATTCCCCAGGAACGCGTCCACCAGCTCGTGAGCAAGCCCGGCACCGACTACGCGTCCGCCGAAACACAGCACGTTCGCATCGTTGTGCAGGGCCGTATATTTCGCGGTAAAGGTGTCGCTGCAGCATGCAGCACGTATCCCTTTGCATTTGTTTGCTGCCATGCTGATCCCTACGCCGGTCCCGCAGATCAGGATCCCTCGCTCGCATTCTCCGCTCTGGATCTTCGCGCATGCCGCTTTCGCGATGTCAGGGTAATCGCAGGAAGCTGTGGAAAACGTTCCTACGTCCTCCACTTCATGGCCTTGTTCCTTCAGATAGACTTTCACGTCTTCCTTCAGCTCATACCCGCCGTGGTCCGAACCGATCACCAGTTTCATGCCGTTCCTCCTTGCAATCTTTTATTCCGTTCACGTTCAGCCTGAGACACCTGAAGATAAACAGGCCTCAGTTCATTCGGGGCAACTCCCGCTCCTTGTCTGTAAAGCCGTTCAGCCACCAGCGCGACGGCGACGGCGTGCACGAAATGATATTCTTCTCCCGCATCAGTCCCGCTGTTCACGGCTTCCGCCGCCTGGGCCGCAGCATCTCCGACAATCAGCGGATCCGAGATTCCGGACTCGCGAATCGCATCATCCAGTCCGGACAAAGGGAGGATCTGCGGCTCCAGCGCCGGGATCAGATTTCCCTCCGCTACATGATATCCTGCGCAGTAGACCCTTTTCTGCCTCGCATCCAATACGCAAAGGAGGTCTTTTCCCCTTTCCAGCAACGGGAATGCCAGTGCCTCGAATGTAGAAACGGGCACGCAGGGCGTTTCGCGGACGAAAGCAAGTCCCTTGACGAGGCCGAGTCCGATCCTCAGCCCGGTGAAAGATCCAGGGCCAGCCGTCACGGCATAACATCCGACTTCCTTCGGTGTCAGTCCCGCTTCACGGAATACCTCATCGCAGCGGACCAGCAGCGTCTCGCTGTGCGTCAGACCTTCGTTGGCAAAAGCCTCATACAGAAGTTCCCCGTCTCTGACCGCTGCCGCGCTTCCCGCCGCGGAGGATGAATCCACTCCGAAAATGATCAAAATGTCAGTTCCCTGGGAGAATAGATCTCGATCTCTCGCGATTCTCCGTTTCCTTTCCTTATCGTCAGGCGGATCGCATCCTCGTCAACTGCGAAGGGAACGTTCTCGCTCCATTCCATGACCACGATGGATTTCCCGTCCAGATAATCGTAAAAGCCTGTTCCGTACAGTTCCTCTTCCGAGAGGATCCGGTACATATCAAAATGAGCGATCAGCCCTGCCGGCGTCCGGTACTCGTTCACGATGGAGAACGTCGGACTGGAGACCTGGGTCTCCAATCCTGTTCCGCGGATAACGCCTCTCGTAAACGCAGTCTTTCCCGCGCCGAGTTCGCCGTACATCGCCACGACATCGCCCGGGACAAGCGCTTTTGCGAAGCGCTTCCCGAGTTCTTCCGTTTCCGTCTGCGACTGTGTCGAAAAATAGTATCTCATATAATTTATTTTATCACGAAGAGACGGTGAGAAAAATCCTCTCCCACCGGCTCCGGAATTCTCCGGTTCAGGTTATAGAAATCCACAGCCCGGATCTCTTCTTCCAGCAGTTCTGCCGCAGCCGCAGAACTTTCCGTCAACTGACGGACGTCCGCCGAGAACGGAACTGCAGAACGCTCTTTCATCCGCTTCAGTACTTCGTATCCTTTTTCCCCGATGGCAAGGATACGTATGTAGGGGATCGTTCCGTCCCCTCTGCCGTACAGTCCAAGCACGGCGCGCATCGTCACCCGCTTCACGCGGCTCATGGTGTACCGTTTCGTTTTGACCGCAGCGAGCAGTTCGTCTAAAGAGGACGCCGTACGCGCCGCGCGGTACAGACGTTTATCCAGTCCGCCGCTGATATCCGGCAGCAGCGCGAACTCCTCTTCCGACCGGGATCGCAAAGCCATCAGACACGTTCTGCTGAGGCTTTCCCCGTCTATACGTCTGTTCGGATCCCTGAGCGCTTTCTCCATCCCCTCCGGGACGAGACCGGTCACGTCTTTCCCTTCGCGGACACGCTCTCTGATCCCGTGGGCGGTAAAGCCGTCCGCTGTCCGCCGGACCGTTTTCGGAACCATTCCGGAACCGATGGTCTTCAGTGCTTTGAGATAATCCAACGCAAGCAGGTTGTTGCCGCCTCTGACAACTGCGGATGCTTTCTCTCCAAACACTTCCTTCAGGACTGTTTCCTGCGCTTCGGGATAGGTGTTCCCCTGTTCCTGCAGCGCTCGGATCAGTTCCTGCGCTTTCTGACCCGAGAGGATCTCCGCGGCTGTTTTCAGCAGTTCCGCGTCACCGCATTCGCTGCCGAACATCAGCACATCCGCAGCTCCGCCCGCTTCCAGCATCTTCACTCCCGCCCCTGCGAAGCCTTCCGAAGAAGACAGCGCATACCGGACCGGCAGCTCCAGCACCAGATCGAACCCGCCTTTCACCATAGCCTCAGCCCGGTCGAATTTGGAGCAGCACGCGGGTTCCCCACGCTGAACGAAATCCCCCGACATCACGCCGATGACCGCATCCGCTCCGTCCGCTCTTGCCGCCTGCACGATCCTGCTATGGCCAAAATGAAAGGGGTTGCATTCGCAGATAATTCCGTACACCTGCATTTTGCATCCCCCTCTATGAAAACAACTGTTGAGTTGCTATAATTATATGGTTGAATAAAACGCTTGTAAAGCGACGGAGGAATGCATAAAAATGAAGGTTTTGGTTATCAACGCCGGCTCCAGCAGCCTGAAGTATCAGCTGATCGAGATGGATGACGAGAGCGTCATCGCCAAGGGAAACTGTGAGCGTATCGGCATCGACGGACTGATCACCCACAAGGTGACAGGCGGCGCCACAGTCACGAAAAACGTACCGTTCCCGACTCACAAGGAAGCGTTCCTTGAGGTCGTCGCCCAGCTCACCAGCGGCGAAGGAAAGGTCCTGGACAATGTCAGCGAGATCGTTGCCATTGGTCACCGTGTTCTCCACGGCAGCGAGATCTACAAGGTCTCCACACTGGTCAACGATGAGGTCATCGACACCATCATGGCTCTGAAAGAACTCGGGCCTCTCCACAACCCGCCTCAGGCAGTCGCTCTCAAGGCCTGCCAGGAAGTCTTCGGGAAAGACGTCCCGATGGTCGCGGTGTTCGACACCTCCTTCCATCAGACCATGCCTCCCAAGAGCTATATCTTCCCGATCCCCTATGAGTACTATGAGAAGTATTCCATCCGCCGCTACGGCTTCCACGGAACCTCACATCGTTTCGTGAGCAAGCGCTTCTTCGAACTCACCGGCAAGAATCCGGAAGGCACGAAGATCATCGTCTGCCACCTCGGCAACGGAAGCTCCCTGTGCGCCGTAAAAGACGGAAAATCCTTTGACACGACCATGGGTTTCACCCCTCTGGACGGCTTCATCATGGGCACTCGCGCCGGTGGGATCGACCCTTCCGTCGTGACCTTCATCCAGAACAAGGAAGGCCTGACCCCGGATCAGATGAGCGACCTCATGAATAAGAAGTCTGGCTTCCTCGGCGTCAGCGGCGTTTCCAGCGACTGCAGAGATATCCGCAACGCCGCCCAGGAGGGCAACGAGCGCGCTCAGCTCACTCTCGACATCCTCGTGCATCAGATCAAGAAATTCGTCGGCGGTTATGCGGCTGAGATGGGCGGTCTTGACGCCGTTCTCTTCACCGGCGGTATCGGTGAGAACGACGACAGCATCCGTGAGCGGATCTGCAGCGACATGGAGTTCCTCGGTCTGTGCATCGATCCCGAACTCAACCGTGAAGCCAGCCGCAAGGAAGCCGTCTTCTCCGCTCCGGAAAGCAAGGTTCTTGCCATGGTGCTCCCCACCAACGAAGAGATCATGATCGCACGTGACACGCTCGAAGTCGCAGGTCTGAACTGATTCTCCTGCTTCCGTCACAACTGAACAGAAACGACAAAAGACCATGTGCACCGGATGCACATGGTCTTCCGTTTATACCGGATGATCTTTCGATATCCTTGTGAAGGGTCTTCCGTTATTTAATCTAACACACACTGAAGAAAGGACGATGGCATTTCGGAAGGTCGGAAGGCCCTTTTCACCTTTTTCAGTTCACCGTGACGGTGTGCGTCAGCGACGTCGCTTCCTTGTAGGGACGCCTCAGCAGGTAGATCATGACCGCGAGGATCACCGCGGAAAGGACCACACCGAGCACATTCGCCGTTCCGAGGAACAGATTGCCCAGATGGTAGCAGACGAAAGCGCAGAGATACGCGAATCCGCACTGATAGCCGATGGCAAACCAAGTCCATTTTCTGCTGTTCATCTCACGCTTGATCGCGCCGATCGCAGCAAAGCAGGGAGCGCACAGGAGGTTGAAGACCAGGAAGGAGAATCCGCTGGCTTTGGTGAAAGCCTGCGCGAGCACATGATACACGCTCTCTTCCCCGCCGCCGTAAAGGATGCCCATCGTTCCGACGATGTTCTCCTTCGCAACGAGACCCGTGATGGACGCGACAGTCGCCTGCCAGTTCCCCCATCCCAGCGGGATGAAGAGCCAGGACAGCAGGTTGCCGATCCTCGCCAGGATGCTCATGTCGATCTCATCCTCCTCCAGCATCCGGAAACCGTCTTCCGCGAATCCGAAGTAAGTGGTGAACCAGACGACGATAGTGGAGAGCAGGATGATGGTTCCCGCTTTTTTGATGAAGGACCAGCCGCGCTCCCACATGGACCGCAGCACGTTGGACAGAGTCGGCCAGTGATATGCCGGAAGCTCCATGACAAAGGGAGCGGGATCTCCGGCGAACATCTTCGTCTTCTTCAGGATGATACCGGAGATGATGATGGCAGCCATGCCGATGAAATAAGCGGAGACAGCGATCCACGGAGACCCTCCGAAGATCGCACCGGCGACCATAGCGATGAACGGAGTCTTCGCTCCGCAGGGGATGAACGTTGTCGTCATGATGGTCATCCTGCGGTCACGCTCATTTTCGATCGTACGGGAAGCCATGATGCCGGGAATGCCGCATCCGGTCCCGATCAGGATCGGGATGAAGGATTTGCCGGACAGGCCGAAACGGCGGAACACACGGTCCAGAACGAATGCGATACGGGTCATATAGCCGCACGCCTCAACGAACGCAAGCAGGAAGAACAGGACCAGCATCTGGGGAACGAAACCAAGGACCGCGCCGACACCGGCTACGATGCCATCGAGGATCAGTCCCTTCAGAAGATCCTCGCATCCGACGGCGTCCAGAAGGCCTTCAATGAGGACGGGGACGCCGGGTACCCATTTCCCATAGGAAGCCGGATCCGGCTCTTCGCCTTCATACTTCTCGAAGACTTCCATCGCGCCGCTCAGATCGTCATAGGTATAAGTGACGTCTTCCGTTGCCAGCGTTTCTTCATCTTCCAGCGTATAATCCGCGGTAGCGCTCTTGTCGACTTCCGCATATGCCTGTTTCAGCGCCGACAGGTCGACATCCTCATCAAGTCCCAGGAACGCGTCGATGACATTCGCCGCGTCGCCGTACTCTTCCGCGGCTTCCTCATATTCTGCGGCGCCGATCCCGAACAGGTGCCATCCGTCTCCGAAGAGCCCGTCGTTCGCCCAGTCGGTGGCGTTTGCGCCGACTGTGACCATGGAGATGTAATAGATCAGGAACATGACCAGTGCGAAGATCGGCAGTCCCAGTACCCGGTTCGTCACGACCCGGTCGATCTTGTCGGACACCGTCAGTTCGCCGACACCCTGCTTTCTGTAGCAGGCCTTGCATACCTCGCCGATATAGATATACCGCTCGTTGGTGATGATCGACTCCGCGTCGTCATCCATCTCCGTTTCCACAGCGGCGATATCCTTCTCGATGTGCGCCAGCGTCTCTGCGGAAAGATTCAGTTCCTGAAGCACTTTCTCGTCACGTTCGAACAGTTTGACGGCGTACCAGCGCTGTTTCTCCTCAGGCAGGTCGTGCACCGTCGCTTCCTCGATGTGCGCCAGCGCGTGCTCGACGGTTCCGGAGAACGTATGCATGGGTACCGTTTTGGTATTCTGCGCTGCTTGGACCGCTGCTTCCGCAGCCTCCATGACGCCTTCATTCTTCAGCGCGGTGACTTCGACGATCCTGCAGCCGATCTGGCGGCTGAGTTCCTTGAAGTCGATCTTGTCGCCGTTCTTCCGGACCACGTCCATCATGTTGACCGCCATGACGACCGGAATACCGAGCTCCGTGAGCTGCGTCGTCAGGTACAGGTTCCGTTCCAGGTTGGATCCGTCCACGATGTTCAGGATGGCATCCGGCCGTTCCTGTATCAGATAATTTCTGGCAACGACTTCTTCCAATGTATAGGGAGAAAGCGAATAGATACCGGGAAGGTCCGTGATGATGACATCATCATGGCCTTTCAGTTTTCCCTCTTTTTTCTCCACTGTGACGCCCGGCCAGTTTCCGACGAACTGGTTGGAACCGGTCAGGGCGTTGAACAGCGTTGTCTTTCCGCTGTTCGGGTTGCCCGCAAGGGCGATTCTGACACTCATTCTTTTACCCCTCTCATAGGTTAGCCTTTGCTAACTTAATGTCAAAAAAATTACTTTACCTCGATGAGTTCCGCGTCTTCCTTGCGGATCGAAAGCTCATAATTGCGCACCGTGACCTCGATGGGATCTCCCAGCGGCGCAACCTTCCGGACATAGACGGACACATTTTTTGTAATGCCCATATCCATGATCCGGCGTTTGACAGCACCGACGCCGTGAAGCTTCACGACCGTGCAGGTGTCCCCGATCGGTACATCTCTCAGTGTTTTCATCGTTCCCTCCATGTTAAGGTGTTTTCACACCATGATCTTCTGCGCCATTTCTCTGCTGACAGCCACTCTGGATTCTTTCACGTTGACGATCACATTGCCGCCGATGGCCGCGACGACCGTCACCGTGCCGCCCACCACAAATCCCATAGTCTCGAGATGGGCTTTCACCTCCGGAGAACCACCGACCTTCCGGATGACGTTCTCCTCTCCCGGGTTCGCAAAAATCAAAGGCATCACCGTCGTGTTCCTCCCTTCTGAAAAGTGATTTCCGCACAGATGCAGGCGTACATCTTTAGTTAGCGCACGCTAACCAATATCGTCCCAATTATAGTTAGCACCCGCTAACTTGTCAACCCCCACGTTTGCTTTTTGTTCACATTTATGCAAAGATAGAAACAGAAACACGAGGTGGTCATCATGGTGCTGAAAGAATCCGGAGAAATGTATCTTGAGACGATCCTGGTCCTCTCCCAGGACGGAAGGACCGTGCGTTCCATCGACGTCGCGGAGCAGATGGGCTATTCGAAACCTTCTGTAAGCAGGGCGGTCGGCCGTCTGAAATCAGGCGGTTTCCTGACGATGGGCGCCGGCGGCGAACTGGAGCTTACCGAAACGGGAAGAACGATCGCCGAAACGATCTATGAGCGTCATCAGGTGCTTTCCGCATTCCTGACGAGCATCGGAGTCGATCCGGTCGTTGCGGCGAATGACGCGTGCAAGATCGAGCATGCCATCAGTGCGGAAAGTTTCAGCGCACTGAAGGACTATCTTTCAGAACTTTCCCTTGAAGAACGTACCGAGTGACCGCTGGTCTCAGGCACGGCTGGGAAACCGTTCATCTGCTGAAATCAAAAACAGGCGTGACCGTTGAGTCACGCCTGTTTTGCATTTCTTATCTTACTGTCCTGCCTTCGGGATCAGGTCCGCCAGCGTCTTTCCGTCCAGAAAATCCGAAACGGTCTGTCCCAGTTCCTCCCACAGCGGAAGAGTTCTGCAGAACGACCTTCTTTCACACGGCTCTGCCCCGCACTGAAGACACGCCACGGGGGCAAGCGTTCCCTCCGTCAGCCGCAGCACGTCTCCGATCCTGCATTTTTCCGGGTCAACGGTCAGACGGTAACCGCCTCTTTTCCCCTGTATCCCTTCGACCATTCCGCTCCTGACCAACACAGGCAGGATCTTTTCAAGGTATTTCAGAGAAATATCCTGCCGCCCGGCGATCTCTTTCAGCGGGACATATCCTCCTTGCCCATTCTCGGCAAGATCGACCATTACCCGCAGAGCATATCTCCCTTTTGTGGAAATCATCATCTCCGCTCACCTCCGATCGTCCCCGCACAGCCGTATATCGTCTTTTCCATTTTCAGTCGGCAAACAATTCGGTCGACAGATAACGGTCGCCGGTATCCGGCAGCAGTACGACGATGGTCTTCCCCTCGTTTTCCGGGCGGAGAGACAGCTGGATCGCAGCCCACAGCGCCGCGCCTGAAGAGATACCGACCAGAATACCCTCGCTGCCGACCATTTTTCCTGTCGCGATCGCATCCTCGTTTGTTACCGGGATGATCTCATCGTAAACAGATGTATCCAGCGTGTCCGGGATGAATCCCGCGCCGATTCCCTGGATCTTATGTGCGCCGGAAACGCCCTTGGACAGGACGGGGGAGGAAGCAGGCTCAACCGCAACGATCTTTACATCCGGTTTGTGTTCTTTCAGGAACTTTCCCGTTCCGGAGAGCGTTCCTCCGGTTCCTACGCCCGCCACGAAGAAGTCCACTTCTCCGTCCGTATCGCGCCAGATCTCGGGTCCGGTCGTTTCATAGTGCGCTTTCGGGTTCGCAGGATTCACGAATTGCCCGGGAATAAAACTGTTGGGATATTGTTCCGCGAGCTCGTTCGCTTTCTCGATCGCCCCTTTCATGCCCTTCTTTCCGTCGGACAGCACGACCTCCGCGCCATAAGCTTTGATCAGCTGCCTGCGTTCGACCGACATCGTCTCAGGCATCGTCAGGATCATCCGGTATCCCCTTGCAGAAGCTACCGACGCCAGTCCGATACCTGTGTTTCCGCTGGTCGGTTCGATGATCACGGTGTCTTTGTTGATCAGTCCCTTCCGTTCCGCGTCGTCGATCATCGCCTTTGCGATCCTGTCCTTAACGGATCCTGCAGGATTGAAGTATTCCAATTTGGCGACGATCTTCGCTCGGGCTCCTGTTTTTTCTTCAACGTGCCTCAGTTCAAGCAATGGAGTGTTTCCGATGAGCTGGTCTGCAGCGGTATAAATTCTTGCCATTTTTTCTTCCCTTCTTCAGTCTGCTGTCCAATACGGACCGTGATTTATTACCTACCTTTCAGGTTGGTATTATCTTACATGCAGTCCCCCTCTTCTGTCAACACGTTATCGTGTCGGTGTTTTCTACAGTTTTTCGAATCACGATCTTTCAATAATTGGAACGCTTCCGTCTTTTCCGCGCCATCCGGTTTTGTTAGAATAATCTTATTGAAAACCATACGTTTTTATGGAGTGTTTTATGAAACTTCTCGAAGATCGCATACAGAAAGAAGGGAAGGTCCTTCCCGGCGACATCGTCAAGATCGACGGCTTTATGAATCACCGTGTCGATATCCGTCTGATGCGCGAAATGGCCAAGGAATTCAGCCGCCATTTCGATCTGAACGGCCTGACTGCCGTTTTGACGGTAGAGGCTTCCGGCATCGCGCTTGCGGCGATCTGCGCAGACGAATTCGGCGTGCCGATGATCTTCGCAAAAAAGGCGAAGAGCGACAACATCGAGGGCGGTCTGTATCAGAGCAGGATCTTTTCGTACACGTACAAAAAAGAAGTGACCCTGATCATGAGCCAGCAGTGGTTGACGGCCGATGATAAAGTGCTGATCGTGGATGATTTCATGGCGAACGGAGAAGCGCTGCGCGGTCTTGTGGAAATCGTAAAACAGTCCGGCGCCGAGCTGATCGGTATCGGTATCGCGGTGGAAAAAGGGTTCCAGCCCGGCGGCAGAAAACTGAGAGAAGCCGGCTACGACGTTTGCAGTCTGGCGATCATCGAAAAAGCAGACGAAAACGGTATCGTTTTTCGTAAAGAGGAGGAATAAAAATGAGCGGAAATGTACGTCCTGAATCCCTGAAAAGGATCACATCCCTTGAACAGGCAAATGCCTTTATTGCCGAACAGATAGAAGCCCTCCGGGAGCAGATCGGGGACGGGAAGGTCCTCCTCGCTCTTTCCGGCGGTGTGGACTCTTCTGTTGTCGCCGCTCTTCTGATCAAAGCGGTCGGCAAGCAGCTGACATGCGTTCACGTCAACCACGGTCTCCTGCGCAAGGGAGAATCCGAGCAGGTCATCGAAGTCTTCCGTAACCAGATGGATGCGAACCTGATCTATGTCGACGCCGTCGACCGTTTCCTGGACAAACTGGCCGGCGTAAGCGACCCCGAGCAGAAGCGGAAGATCATCGGCAAGGAATTCATCGACGTCTTTGCGGAAGAGGCTGAGAAACTTGACGGCATCCACTTCCTGGGCCAGGGAACTATTTACCCCGACATTCTTGAATCTGTCGGAGTCAAAGCTCATCACAACGTCGGCGGACTTCCGAAAGAACTTCATTTCGAACTGGTCGAACCCGTCAAATTCCTTTACAAAGACGAAGTCCGCGTCGTAGGAAAAGCCCTCGGGCTTCCCGACAATATGGTCTACCGTCAGCCGTTCCCGGGTCCCGGACTCGGCGTGCGCTGTGTCGGCGCTATCACCCGCGACCGTCTGGAAGCTGTCCGTGAATCAGACGCCATCCTCCGTGAGGAATTTGCGCTGAACGGACTCGAAGGAAAGGTCTGGCAGTATTTCACCATCGTCCCCGATTTCCGCTCAACCGGCATCAAAGACGGAAAACGCACTTTCGAATGGTTCGTAGTGATCCGTGCGGTAAACAGCGTCGACGCTACTGCCGCCACCATCGAGGAAATCCCCTACCCGCTTCTCCACAAGATCACTGACCGGATCCTGGCGGAAGTACCTGGTGTGAACCGCGTGCTGTACGACCTTTCACCCAAGCCCGTCAGCACAATCGAGTGGGAATAGTTGAGTGAATCGCGAAAACCCCTGTATTTACTAGGGTTTTCGGACTTCGAAACTGTTCCGGGATAAAGTTTTGATAAAGTAAAATCACTTTTTCATTACTGCCCATTAATTTCAAAACCTGTTTTTAAT
>JAEEGL015282875.1_pt1 | contig 56893 bp, 59 predicted proteins | sample 9134231 | NCBI WGS metagenome assembly JAEEGL01 (sample SAMN16246548, study PRJNA631951) | gut metagenome | biome: gut microbiome; feature: rumen; material: fiber-attached | host: Bos | place: Iran: Karaj | collected 2018-10
TAGCGGTGGCGTTGCCCCGGCTTTCCTGATTACACGCGACTAGCGTGTAATGTATCTTGAATCACCCGGCTTTATGCCGGGGAGTAGAATTTGTAAGGAGTAAAATTATGAAAGATAAAGCTGCAAAATACTTGGCGTTACTGGTAAGAGATATTTTTATGTACATATTCAATACTGTGTTTGTGTACATCGGATTCAATGTATTTTTGCCGTTGGTATTTGATTTTGTACCAAAATTGAGCCTCGGCAAGATTATTATTCTTGTATTTGCAATAGATTTTATTTCTATGCCTATAAGATTACCGATTGAATTGTACATCAAGAAAGCAATATACGAGGAGATAAAAAAATGATTGATTTGCAGAAATTATGCAAAATAACGCTTGAAAATGCTGAAAAAAGACAGAAAAACGGAGCGAATATCAGCACTGATACACGCAAAATGTTGAAGCATTGCGCCACCGAAGTCGTTGAGGCAGCTGAGGCTTATTCGGAATACAGATTCGTAAAGGATTGCGGAGTTAAGTCTGACAGAAGCTATTTTGCCGGTGAAATTGCTGACATTATTTGTTGTTGCCTTATTATTGCGAATGTTGAGGGAATTGATATTGAACAGGCGTTGAATGACTGCTATGAGAAAAACCGCAAAAGAGCGAATAAAGAGGGCGATAAACTATGACACTAGCGGTTTCGCGATAGGGAGCTAAAAAATGGGAACTGAGGAGCTTGTATCAAGGTTCATAGATGAGGGGATAAGGTGCTACAAGAAGGTTATGAAGAAAGACCCGATTGCGCGGAGAATCGAGCGGCATGAGGAAGTGGACGCTGGCGGCGGAGCGGTCGTTACCTGCTGGCGTGAGTTTGCAACGGTAAGAATGGCGTTGCACATCAAGGAAGTTCTGCCAGATTCAGAGCTTGAAATAACGCTTGACGGCAATGATTCTACATTGCAGGTGTCGCTTACAGAGGAAGAGCAAGAAAAGCTCAATTCGTATATGTACACATTCCTTAACAAGCACTGCGGACTTTCCGCATGACAATAACCACGGGAGGGGGTTATGAGCGTTTTAATTTTTATCGGCATGACGATTGTTTTTGTCTATGCGCTGATTTATTCGGATTAGGAGGTTTGCTTATGGAAAACAAAAACATGATTGAACACCCAGAGCATTATGGCGGAGATACGCCCTATGAGTGCGTGAAAGTTCTTCGGGCGTGGCTTACACCAGAACAGTACGAGGGTTTTCTTCGGGGAAATGCCTTGAAATACCTTTGCAGGGTCGGGAAGAAAGACGAAGCCGTGCAGGAGCTGAAAAAAGCGAAATGGTATGTGGAAAAACTGATTGAAACGGAGGAAGATAAAGATGAAGTTCGAGAACACGGAAACCTTTAATTTTGAGGGCGCGTTGCGTGGAATGCGAAATCCAATGAATTCTTGGGGAAAATCAGACAGTAAAAATAAATGTGTTTGTTCTGATGATGGAAGTTTACAAGATGAGCCTTGTGGCTATGACGGTTGCTGTCATGGTTGTTACTTTGAACATCAATTTGTTATTGGAGAAAATGATTTGAAGTTGGCTCAATCCTTAATTCATGCAGGGAGTGAGCATAGAAAATTCATGCGTCAGATTTTCGTCTCTGTCGATATTACCGCACCAATTTATTGGTGGAAAGAGTTTGACACCTACAAAGTCGGCACGGTCGCCAATTCAACTTCCACAATGCACAAATTGGCGTCAACACCGATAACGCCTGACTGTTTTGAAATGGACGATTTTGAAAATTTTGATTTGGAATCTCAAGATATGGTTTTTCCACTAAAAGCAACTTGGGAATCTTTAATTAGCGATTTGGAATTTTGCAGACAGAAATATAATGAAACAAAAGATAAGCGTTATTGGAAAGAGTTAATCCGCTTGTTGCCTGAAAGTTGGTTGCAGAAAAGGACTGTCACGATGAGCTACGAGAACATTCTGAGCATGATACATCAGAGAAAGAGCCACAAGCTGACCGAGTGGAGCGTTGCTTTCATCAACTGGGCGAGGACTCTTCCCTATGCCGCAGAATTTCTTTTTGGAGAAGCGTAATGAGCAGATATGAACAGGCGAAAGAATACGCCAACAAACAATGGAATGATGAAGCGTACAGCAAGGCGGAAGAAAAAGGCTTCGTTTTCACAATCGGAGAACAAAAGAAAATGACCGAATCCGACTTCTTGGCGGGCTACAATGCAGCAATGGAAGAATGGCGAAAGTGCTATTTATCATGCAGCAGCCCATTTTGCGCTGGATATTTCCGCGACATAAAGAACGCGGGAACATTGGGAAACATGACAAAAAGCGAGGTGAAATGAAAATGACTGAAATGGAAAAAGTAATGCAAAATACATTGAGCTTTGAAGAACTTACAGGAAACGAGCTTCTTAGTGCGGACGATAGCCCAGGATATATTTATGACCATTGTATTGAGGAGGCTTTGGAATCCCATTACAACGATTACCCGATTGATGAATTGAAAGTAATCGGGCTTCCGAATGTTTATGTCTTCAAAAAGGACAAGCCTTTTCAGTATAACGCCGACATGATTTTCGATGTCTTTGAACAGAATGTGTGCGAAAGTGACGCAGATAATTTTGACTTCAAGAAGGTGAATGAGCTTCTGATTCCGCTCAATAATTATCTGAAAGAAGTCTCTAACACATACTCAATTATCGGAAGGATAAAAGACGATGATGTGAAACCTGTTTGGGAGAAACTGAAAAAGGAGTGGCTTAATGCGTGAGTTCACGAAAGAAGAAAAAGAGCTGATTGTTAATACACCGATTACGATAGAGTGTTTTGATGTAACACAATTTGCTTATTCATTAAGTAAGGAAGAACTTGAAAGAGGTTTTCGTTATTTAGAAGCAAAAAGAAAAGCTGTTTTAGTTTGCATGACAAAAGAGGTTAGAGAAAGAAACTTCAACAGATTTGTCGAAGTGCTTTCAACAACTCCATACAAGGTGGTGAAATTATAATAGACTTTGGAAAATGAGTAGTACGCTAAAAACTTTTGAAGGTGATTTTCTTAAAAAGCCGATGTGTATTGAGTTTTCTTCTTGGATAAAAGATTCAATCAAATGGCGAACAAAAATGATGGGCTATCAAGAGCTATCGCCAGCTCTTAAAGAAGCAATAAATGAATGTCTGAGAAAACATACCAACGAAGATTATTTGACTTGCTCAAATTCTCTAACATTGGATTTAGAAGATGTTCTGATTTATCATGGTATAAATCAGAATGACGCTATAAGACTTTCTTGGAAATGGAGCGATTAAAAATGAAAAGATTGATTAAGGAGCGTTGCGGGAACTGCATAAGTTTTCTTACGGACGAGGGAGGAAGAGAAAATGAGAAACAGTGACTTTATGCCGTACATTTCGGGATTTAAAAACAAAAGACCGAAATACGGCAACAAAAAGACAGCGGTGAACGGAATAATATTCGATTCCAAAAAAGAATCGGTGCGTTATAGCGAATTGTTGTTGCTGGAAAAATCCGGGCTTATATCCGACTTGAAAATACAGGTGAAGTTCTCGATATGCCCGAAAGCTGGCGGAAACAAGCGTGAACGCTTTTATGTCGCAGACTTTACTTATAACGAGGGCGGAAAGAAAATCATCGAAGATGTCAAAAGCCCTGTCACGCGGAGCAATGCGGTTTACAGTCTAAAAAAAGCACTGGTGCAATGGCAATATCCCGACTGGATTTTTCGCGAATCATAAGAAAAATCGTAAATAAGAAGTAATTTATTGATTTATACTCAAATTTAAGGGTATAATGGCTTAAAAAAGAACTCTACAAACTAAAAAAAAGTATCATGCAGACCGATGATACGAAAATTAAAATTGAGCGTGAAAGTGAAAATCCGTATTAATTGTATCATCGAGTATTTGAACGAAAAGCAAAATTCAGGCTTTAGCGGAAGCGTGAAACTGAGTTTCGAGAATGGCGAGATTGTAGCTGTGAGCGAAGCGAACAAGCACGACCTGCCGCTTACAGTCGCTACAGAAAATAACATTGTGGCAAAGTGTCTAAAAATGGCAACCGAACCTTTATTCAACGGTGCGGTTGTATTCTTTTTTGCGGGCGGAAAAGTAACGGGCTACTCTTACTCAAAATCTTACAAAGGCGAGACGCTCAAAAAATTTTTGGGGGCGTAAGATATGCTGGTATGCCCGAATTGCGGCGCGGAAATACGCTACATCGCCACAGGCTACGACACAAAGGCGACCTGCGAAGCGGGGACGGTGGAGATAATCACGGACAAAGGACATAAATTCAAAGGCTATCTTATGCACAAATGCAAGGGAACAAAAGACGATGAACAAAAAGACGAAAGAAACAATTAACGATAAAGTCAATAGTTCCCTACTCAAAAGAAAAGTACTGATTATACAGACAGATAAATTTGATGAGGTGTATTTATGAAAAAATCAAAAAGCGAAAATGCACCACTTTTCTGTAAAATCGAGGACGGCAAAATAATTGACGGAAATGTTTTTACATGGGCAGAGAATTTGCCTGATAATCAACGGCGTTTTGTCATTTTTTATGTATTTCAGTTTTTTAACAGTGGCAAATATAACGCAACGGACGCGGCTAGAAAAGCTGGGTACAAAGATTCAAAAACTTTGAAAGCACAGGCTCAACACTTAATCGAAAATGAGAAAGTGTATCGTGAAATTAGAAATATTCAGTCACAAGTTGCAGATAAGTATACCAAAGTAGACCTAAAAAACGAGATTATGCGAATAATCGAACGGAAAAAAGAACGCGCGCAATTCAATCCGATTGATATTTATGATGTTGAAGAAACTGTTACAGACGAAGGCGTTAGATATGTTCGCGGAGATGTAAAACCGAAAAGCGAACTGACAGAAAAGCAGAAGCGCATGATTATGGGCGTAAAGTTCGAGGGACAACGCGGAATTGTAAACTATGTTACACCCGACATCGCAAAAGAGGAAAACGACCTTATAAACATTTATTCTAAACTCTTTGATAAACAGGAAGAAACAGGAAATGAATTTGATGTGGAAACGACAGCTGAAATTATCGGCGAGAAAATGCAGGTAAAAACAAAGGTGATACGAGCGAACAAAGAAACGGCGGATATGTCGGAGCTGGCGAGTATCAGAGCGGCAACGAGGGAAGAAGAGGACTAAAGGGCTTTATAAATAAAAAAATACAGGGTTTATACCAAAAGGGGATAGCCGACTGAAACTTGATGATTTGCGTACCTCATAAGGGGGTTATGCTCATTGTCGTTCAGTCGGCTTTTTTTATTGCAAAAAAAATTACAGGGAAAATTACAAATAAAAGTGAACGAACTTTTACAAAAACTTAAAGGGGAGCTGGCAAAATGAATTTATGGACTCCCGAAGAGAAACTGAACTATATCTATGCTTTCATGAAGTACGACAACAAAGATGTTGAGCTGGACTTCTGGCAAGATGATTTCATCAGAAACTGCAACCGCTATATCTGCCTTTTGAAGAGCAGACAGACAGGCTTTTCTTTTGCCGTGGCAACCAAAGGTCTTGTAAAGGCTCTAGACCCTGCAAGAACTCAGTACACAAAGCAGTTTGTCTCATACAACGAAGAGGACGCGCAGGAAAAAATCAGATACGCCAAGCAGTTCTTCGATTCGATTCCGAAGCGGTACAAGAAAAAACTCGTACACCAAACGGCGACAATGCTAGAGTTTGAAGATGTAGGAAGTAAAACTACAAGCCGTTTAATCAGTTTACCATGTAGACCGCCGCGAGGTAAAAACGGCGATGTATGCCTTGACGAGTTTGCTATTTATTTACCGCGACTTTCAAAAGAAATCTATACGGCGGCTTCATTCTGTACATTGCGTAAAGGTTGTATTGAGGTAGGGAGTACACCGCTTGGAACTGTCGGCAAGTTCTACGAGATATGCACGGACAGGGAGAGCTACCCGACTTTTGACCGCTATTTCGTGCCGTGGTGGTATGCAAAGGTAATGTGTAAAGATGTTCGGGGGGCGGTGCGGCTTGCTAAGGATATGCCGACAGAGGAGCGTGTAGAGCGATTCGGAACAGACCGCCTCCTGTCGCTTTACAGGAACTCAACGCTGGAGGACTTTCAGCAGGAATGTGAATGTGTGTTCATTGATTCATCGGCAAGCTATATTTCACTTGAATTGATTTATGCAAATACGCCCGGAAGAAGAGAAAGCGATTTGCCGTCAAACATTGAGAATGATGATGAGTATTTTAACGCGAAAAGAGATGTTGAGATTCATTGTTTCAAAAATGCAGATGATTTGATTCTGAACTACAATCCTGTTTTTCACGGCGAAACATTGTTTCTCGGGCTTGATATTGGGCGTTATAATGACGCTACGGTTTTTTTCGTTGTCGGACTTATCGGCGGCAAAATAAAGCGCAGTGTCTTACGACATGAAATGAGAAACGCCGATTTTGACAGTCAATTTGATGTCTTGATAAAACTTATGGAAAGCCTGCCCATTTATCGGGCTGTCATTGATAACGGCGGTATAGGCTTGAACCTTGCGGAAAACGCCAAAAAACGATTCGGGGAGCGTGTAGAGCCATATCATTTCACAATGCAATCAAAAGAAGTGCTTGCTATGGGCGTAAAAATGGGGCTGGAGCGCAGGGAATTTGAATTACAGAATGACAGGGATTTTCACGCACAGATACACTCAATTAAGCGCATACCGTCAAGCGGCGGAAGTTTCCGCTATGACGCGGAGCGAAACGAGCAGGGGCACGCCGATAGTTTCTGGGCGTGGGCATTGGCAGGTTACGCGGCGACAGACAGGCGAGAGGCTAGACCGAGCCTGTACGCGGAATATGCTAGAAAAAAAAGCGGAACAGTGCTAGACTTAGACACGGCAAAAATAAAGAACTCTCCTAACGATACCGATTCAACGCTGACCCGAAGAAGAGGTAAGTCCTTATCATCAGTATTAAGGAGCGTTCAAAATGGCAACATCAGATAATTTCTTGCCTTCCGAAAGGAGAGTATCGCTTGAACCTATCGACATCAAAAGGGAGCTTGCGAAAACCGCAAGAATAGCAAACAGATTCAGACAGTCAAGTTATTTTCACCCGACAAGAGACGACAAAGAACCGCAGTCGTCATTCTTTGACCAATACACCTTCTCACAGAACTATTACGGCAACCTAAAGACCGCCGACAGCGTTTTGAACCGTGAGGTAAATTGCAGAACTTTAAGACAGGTCTCTAAAAAGGCATGGATAATCAATCTTTGCATTACGAATGTTCAGAAGAAAATCAGACCTTTTTTGAAGCCCTCCACGAACCGCAACTTACGCGGATTTGTCGTCAAGAAAATCGGTGAAGATGTAATTAAAGCGGCAGGACAGAAATCAAAAGAGCGTGAGACAATCGAGCAGTTCTTGTTGAATTGTGGCAGTGAGAAATCATCAGACAGAGACAATTTTTCGCGTTATTGCGCGAAGATTATCAGAGATTCGCTTGAAATTGATTATGTCGCTACGGAAATATGCAGAACAAGGCTTGGTGAGCCTTACGCATTTTATGCGGTGGACGGAGCGACGATTGAGAAAGTTCTACCCGACCAAGAGAATCCTTATAACATCAAATATGTGCAGTTAATCCGCAGTATGCCAGTGGCTTATTATCCCGAAGGAGCTTTGATTGTCGATTATCAGAATCCCAGAAGCGACATTTACCGCTCATTCTATGGCTATTCCTATGTAGAACAGGCTATAGACCTTATAACAAGCACAATCAACGCTTTTATATATAACGCAGGGTTCTTCACGGAAAACAAACTGCCTAGAGGTATGCTATTGATTGACGGCAACGCAAGCCAAGAGACCATTGAACAAATGGAAGATTATTTGGCGGACATTATGAGCGGCAGCCCCTCAAATCAGTGGCGAGTGCCGATTATGACGAGCGGAAACGGAGAGGGCGGCGAGAACAATTCCATAAAGTGGATAAGCCTTAACGGAACTAACAGGGAAATGGAATTTCAAGGCTGGCTGGACTTCTTGACGAGCGGCATTGTTTCGCTTTTCGGTTGCAGCATGGAAGAGCTAGGGCTTCATTCCTCAAAGTCACAGCCCGTTTTCGAGAGGAACACCGCACCCGAAATTGAAGCGAGCAAGAGCCTTATTTTGGGCGATATGCTTTCGTTCTTGCAGCAGTACATAAATCAGATTATTGAGAAAGCATTTCCGGGGTATGAGATTGAGTTTGTCGGCTATGAGAGAGACGACCCGAAGCAGATTCTTGAGCTTTCAAAAATGGAAATGGAATCTTTTAAGACCGTGAATGAAGTCAGAAAAGAAAAAGGGCTTAAACCGCTTGAAGCAAAATGGGCGGACAGCTGCCCAGCAAACCCACAGCTTGTGCAGATGTATCAGTCGGAGCAGATGAACGCAGACGAGGACGGCGAAATGGAAGATGAGGAGGGAGCGGACGAAGAGAGTAGCGGAGACTTCGGGGAAGATACGGAATCGGACGGCGGAGATGATGAGGCGTGGAGTGACATCGGAAACGACAGTTCAGAAGATGAGGAATCATCAGAAGAAGAAAACGCAGATGATGAAAAAAGTTTGAAAAAGTCCTTTAACTTTGCGTTTTAATCGGGGGAGATGAAAAAAAATGACAGAGGACGGAATCACGGCGCAAGTTTGCGCAATGCACGGAACTATTACAGACACAATCAAGTGGGAAGCGGAGACACAGGAAGAATCGGACACGCTTTATAGGGCGTATGTCACGGCAAGCCTTAATGTTCTGACCTTGCAGAATATATGCAAGCCGAACGGCAAAGTAGATTATACAAGGGCTTTTAAGACCACAGAAAGGATTCTTGGAATACTTGCGGACGAGAGGACAAAGAGCAATGATTGACTTTGAAGCGTGGAACGATTTAGAAAACTCAATGAAAAAAGCTGGTTTACCTATTGGAACAATAAGCGGAAATTACAAGAAAGTTTCTGATAATCCGTCAAAATGGGAGTATCTAACACAAGAGCAAGTTTTTAAGGACGAGGGAAATAATGACCGCAGGGCATTTCTTGCAAACAAAGCAAAGCTTATTGTTGGTATTTCAGAAGAAACTTGTAATGAAAAGGATTATTTAGCAAAAGGGAAAAAGAAACTTGCTGATATGCAAAAAGAGGTAAAAAGTCGTTCTATTGTTTGCAAGTTAAATAATTATCAAGTAAACAATGTAGACCAGTTGCATATTTTTAAGGATAAGAATACAGACGCAAATAAAGCGTTAAGAGTAAGGGCTTTGCCTTTTGTTTTTCCAATTATTGAAAAATATGGTGTACGAGGTATGAAAAATACAATCGGAGACGAAGAGTATCAAGAGATTGTTGGAAAAGCAGATTTAACCAATAAGAAAGGGGTAAAAAAAAGATGTGCTATTACAGTAATTGTAAAACGCAATTTAAAAACAAACCGACAGTGTTTAACTCAACTGTCGGTTTTTGTAGTCGATAACAAAGTGATTAAATCATTCGCTACGGACGCTAACCGCATAAACCGTAATTTGTCCGGGCTGGCAAAATGCTCTGTGCTGAATGATTCTCACTCAACGGCTTACATCTCAAATATAACCGCTAATTACTCACCTGTCAACAGACCGATTACAATTCAGATAAGCGACATAACGGAGGGTAACAGGCTTGCTAAATATGAGCAACTTGAAAAATGCTTGAACGGTGAGAAACCTGTATTCGTTCCGAAAGACGATTCAAGAGTTTTAGGCACTGTAAACATCACTCTAAAAGACTATTCAACGGAGCGAGTAGAAAAAGCATTGCGCACTATGGCAATGACTTTAGGCGTTCCGCAGAAATCGGCAAAAGGCGAGATTTTTTTATTCAAGGCGCAGGAACAGCTGACGGACAAGTGGAGCGGGTTCTTTTCTGTTTTTGTTCGTAATGTCTATGACTTTGTAACTGATTATTTCAGACTTCCCAAAAAAACGGTTATGAGCAAGGCGAGCGATGAAGTTCTGACCCATAAGGGAAAAGTGCTTTACTCACCCGAAACTGGAGAGCCGATTAAAAAAGCCGACTGGAATAAGTTCGTTAATAAACTTGAAAAGTTCCTTAACCGCAACATCAAGGATTCGGAAAAGAAAATCATTCTTGAATCGACCTCTTTAAGCAAAATTTTAAACCGTATGCTAAAGTACAACACTTTTGAAGCGGTTAAGAATCTACCGCTTGCAAGCGTTACATATCACGGAAAAACTTTTGACTGGATAAGCGACAATGTAAAGAACATGAAAAACGCTTTTGGGGAAAGTCTTACAAGGCAGGAAATGACAAGAATTGAAGTGTTGCAGCAGTCGGCAGGGCAGCAAGTAACGAGCGTTACGGAGAAAATACGCGGAGACATTCAGCAGATTCTTATTGACGGCGTAAAAGGACATAAAAGCAAGGGGCAAGTATCACAGGCGTTATTTGATAAAATGGTAGGTGACAACAGGGATTATCAGAGACTTGCGGACACGGAGATTCAGAACGCCTTTAACAATGCCACGATACAGGAGGAAGTCTATAACACGCCGAAAGGCGAAAAGACTTATTTTCAGAGAATTGAGGTAATTGACGGTAACACTTGCCCAAAGTGTAAAGCAATCAACGGTAAAATTGCCGTATGGAGTGATAAACCGCTGAATGATGAAAAATCAAAAGACAAGAACGCTGATTATGTGATATGGGAAGGCAAGGACGGTAAAGAATGGGAGTGTCCTTTATCGACTTTACACCCTTATTGCCGTGGAACTTGGGCAAGATATGACATTGGACTTGATAACATCGACATTGACGCGCTTGTAGCAGAGCAGAGCAATAACGCTAAAAAGTGGAATAATGCCGTAAGTGCTGCAAGAAAAGAATACAAAGAAAAGGGAATTGAGAATCCTGACGATTCTACAAAAGGATTTACGGAGCGAATAAAAGAACTTTATAACGGCGCGGATTCCGTAGAAAAATCTTTGACTTTTAGCGGACATAAATTACAGGGTAGAACCGCTTTTAGAGGTTTGAATATAAGCATTGAAAATAAAAAAGGAACTATCCGGCGCGGCGTTGATACTGTACCGTTTGAACTTTTTAAGCAAAAAGTTTTAATGAAAAAATATCACGGCAAGAAACTTGTATTAAATTAGGCAGCATGGCAAGGTTGTAGTTGCCATAAGCATAAATAACCGCCTTAGAACCGCGTACATTCAAGGGCAAAAACAAGGGGGCTATTATATGGCTTTTAGAATCGGATTTTTGGAGCGTTACAGGGCTAATCACGAATGGGAAACTATTCAGAAATCACGCCCTGTTAAGTACATTCGGCGTTATCCAAAGAAAAGCGGTAAAGGGTGGAACTATGTCTATACTGACAGTTGGAAACACCCTTTTAAGGCTTTGCTTGAATGTTTCGGACTGAAAAAGCAAAGAATCACGGACGACTACGAAAGCAGCGGAATCAAAAAAGATTTTGACTGCGACAAGTCCACTTTTGCGGCTCATGTGCTTGAGTATTTCACGCATAAAGTAAAATGGGACAATCTTTTCTCAAAGAAAGACAAACAGGAAAAGCACAAAGCCCCTGTAAAATGCACGGCAGAAAATAAAGTGCCAAAAGCAAGCGGAAACAAACAGGCAGACGACAAAAAAAAGTTTAAGCCGAATGTTTCTCTTATGCGTAAGATTTGGACTTTGTACAATCCGACTGGAAAAAGGATTGATGTACAGGAAAGCGAAGCGGAAAAGCACGATAACCGCTCAAACGCTATGAAAGGAAATCAGAACGCCAAAAAAGACGGCGTTTATACCGACAATGTAAATGGGGGTAATGTAAATGGCGAAAATAAGACTGACATTGAGAGAAGTGGACTTTCCGATAGTTCTAAAGACTTACGGAGCGGAAGGAGCGAAGGAGCAAGCAATCAGAATGTGCATAGCGCAGGGGGCGGAGATAACGGAGACGAACCTTTACAGCTGCTTGACGAACCTAGAGGAGGACTTGCAGAATCAGACGGCGTTAATGCAGGAAGAGGACGAGTAACAAAAGGACAGGCGCGAAAAATCCGCGAACAGTGCCGTGAAATTCTTAAAAAAGATGATTCAAAAATCACGGAAGCGGATAAACAGATTTTGTCTCAATATGTCGGAGCGGGCGGAACAGACGAAGAAGGGAGTTCAAATAGCGGTGTTCTTTATGAGTTCTACACGCCTAGAAATGTCATATCCAAAGTTTGGGAACTTGTAGACAAGTACAATCCTAGACAGGATAAGACAGTCATTGAGCCTTCCAGTGGTATTGGACGATTCGCAGAGGGAAGAAATGAAAAGTTCACGATGTTTGAGCTTGAAGAAGATTCCGCAAGAATCGCTCATATTCTGCACCCAGAAGCGGAAATCATACAGGGAGCGTTTCAAGAGAACTTCATGAAGAATAAAAAAGGACGCTTCACGAAGAATTTTGAAAAGTACGATGTAGCGGTGGGAAATCCGCCTTATGGAGCGTATACAGGCAAATACAAGGGAATGGGAGAAGGTAAGGAGTTCAAACGCTATGAGACCTACTTTATGGCAAGAACGCTTGATACTGTCAAAGACGGCGGTATTATGGCTATGGTAGTGCCTAGCGGATTCCTTAACGGCGGCAGTTCTTACGGTAAAGACCTTGAAAAAATCGCAGGAAAAGCAGAATTGCTTGAAGCATGGAGACTTCCAAACGGAACTTTTGACAGTACCGACATCGGAACTGATATTGTCGTATTCCGCAAGGGGAAAGGAACGACAGTTGACGCGCTGAAAAATTATTTTGCAGAAAATCCCGACCATATAGCGGGCGAAGTGTCTACAAGAATCGGGCGTTTTGGCGAAGAAAAATATATCAAGCCGAAAGACGGCGAAACTTTTGAAAGTGCCGTTGCAAATATCAATGTCGGCAAAACTGACACTGAGAAAGAAGTTGCAAAAGCAAGCAAGAAAGTTGATGTAGAGACTGTAAAAGAAACGCCTAAATCAATCAGCTCCAAAACTGTTTTCGGCGATGTCGTAAAACTTAAAGACGGCAGAGTAGGAAAAGTAACTGGCTATATCCAAAAGAACAGGAAAACGGCTGGAATAGTTGTAAATGTGGACGGCAAATCGGAAGATGTAATGTTCACAGATGAGCAGCAGGAAAAACGCAATCGAAGCGAAGCGATGAGGGGAAATAAAAATGCAGAAGGTGAACACAACTATCCTGTAAATCCCGAAGCGCACAATATGAGCGTTGAAGAGTTCAACACTAAATACGGAAAATCTTTTGACCCTAAAGACTTGCCGATTTGGAAAGTTACCGACAAATACGGAAACATCGACACAACCAAACTTACAGAAGAGCAGAAGGAATATATAAGGACTTCCGACCATTTTGTAAAAGACGGCGATGTTTATGTTAATGTCGTAAACTATGCGAGCGGCAATATCCGCAAGAAGTTGCGTGAACTTGACCCGGAAGACCCTGATTATGACAAGAAAAAAGCGTTGCTTGAAGATGTTTTGCCGCCTGAAAAAGGACTTTTACGCACTTGGAAGGAAAAGGACGAAAACGGAAACGAAATAGAAAAGTCGGACGGATTCACACTCTCACCTATTGCAGAATGGGCGCGTGAATACAAGACGAAGGACGGTGGCGACCTTATAAGCGGATTCCTTGCATGGGCAGGATATGGCGGAAGCGGAGACAGTCCGATTTCAAGAAGCGAAATTCCGCCAGAGTTGAATTGGCAGGATATAAAAGATTTTATCAACAAGCAGTCTTTGAAACTTGACCGTGGAGAAGCTGGAACGGACGACAAAAAAAGCAAGATACGCTATCGGGAAAGAAAAAAGCAGTTGCGCAGAGATACGGCAATCAAACTGTTCAATCGTTATCTTTCGGAGGGATTGAGCATTGAAGATCAAAAAGACCTTGTACAGGCTTGGAACGACAAGGCAAACTCTTTCGTAAATCCCGACTACTCAAAGATTCCGCTCTTTGTGGATAACATGAGTACGCACAAAGGAAAGAAAGAGTTTACGCTTTTACCGCAACAGCTCAAAGGTGTTTCTATGCTTTGCAACAAGGGTACGGGCTTACTTGCTTACGATGTCGGAGTAGGAAAGACCGCTTGCGGCATAGTTGCGACCGTAAATCAGATTCAGACAGGCAGGGCGAAAAGACCGCTTGTTTGCGTACCCAAAGCGGTAAAAGCAAACTGGATTAAGTCAATTCATCAGTTGTTCCCAGACATAAAAGTAAATGACCTGGGCAATCTGTCTAAAGACTATTGGAAAGAGGGAATGAGGATTGAGGACGGCTCAATTTCCGTTTGTACTTACGAAGGACTTGAAAACATTGGGTTCAACGAAGCCGAAGAAGCGGAGATACAGGAAGATGTGGAATACGGAGCTATGCAGTCCACAGGCGAGAAGTCAAAAAGACAGAAAGCGAGCGATTCAGAAAAAGCGGCTGAAAAAGTCGGAAGCATGGCAAAAACACGCGATGAAGGTGTGCAGTTCTCTGATTTGGGATTTGACCATATTACCGTTGATGAAGTGCATAATTTCCGCAATCTTTTCAAAATGCCGCGCCACATGAACAAAAAAGGCGAGAGTGAGCAGGGGGAAAGCAACGAATTTGACGGACTGGGTAGCGGCGGCGAGCCGTCAAACCGCGCAATGAAACTGTTTGCAATTACACAGTTGATTCAGCGGCACAATGACGGAAGAAACACTTTCCTTTTGAGTGCCACGCCGTTCCAAAACTCACCTACAGAGGTTTACTCTATCCTTTCTTATATGGCACGAGATAAACTCAAAGAACAGGGATTCTATTCTTTGGAACAGTTTGTTACTAACTTCTGTAAAGTGCAGCGTGAATATGTCGTAAAGGCTAACCGCGTAACGGAAGCACCCGTTGTAAAGGGGTTTGAGAATCTTTCAGAGCTTCAAGGATTGCTTACTTCTTACATGGATAAAGTGGACGGTGAGGAAGCTGGAGTTGTAAGACCTTATAAGCGTATGCACGCACCCGAACTTGAATTAAGTCCGTTACAGAAAGCAATCATGGACGAATGCAGCAAATACATTGAAAAGCAGGAGCAGACACCCAAAGACAAGAGAGACGGCGGCTATATGTTCCGTGCCATGAACGCAATGAAGAATTGCGCGTTAAGTCCGTCACTCGTAGACCCTAGTTTTATTCCTGACGGTTATGATGTACCGACAATGAGCGAGTTTGTAGAATCCTCTCCAAAATTGAAGTTTACTTGTGATTCAATCATTGCACAGTATAAGAAAAACTCTTCAAACGGACAGATTATGTATATGCCTAGCGGCGTTGAGCAGTTCCCACAGGTTAAAAACTATCTGATTAAACATGGAATCCCGAAAGAAGCGATTGCGACAGTTGCAGGAATGGCAAGTACAGTCAAAGCACTTGACGACAGAGAAAAGCTATTCAAAGAGTTTAATGATGTTAACGGTAAATGCAAAATCATTATCGGTAGCTCTACAATCAAAGAGGGCTGCAACTTGCAGGGCAATACCACAACAATTTACTGTACCCAGCTTGACTGGAATCCGACAGATGTTCAGCAGTTATGGGGTAGAGGCTGGAGGCAGGGAAATAAACAGGGAATTGTACATTGTGTGACACCGCTTATGCACGATTCGCTTGACCCGATGATTTATCAGAAGCACGATGAAAAATCATCAAGAACGGACGACCTGTATTCTTACAAGGGCGACACGATGAACGCTAACGATGTAAACCCAGAAGAACTGAAATTCGCGCTTATTAAAGACCCAGCAAAAAGAGCGGATTTACAGGTCATGGAGTTTACCGAAAAGAACAAGAGCGACCAAAAAATGTACGGACAGCTGATTGATGTATTGCACAGTCAAATCGATGTGGCATTTAAGAGCGATTCCGATATTTCGGAAGAAGCAAAGAACGGAGTTTCTTGGCGTTTCGAGGGCGTTGAAAAAGAAAACGCTAAAATTGCCGAGAATACCGAACGGATTAAGAATGTCAAGCAGCTTCTGAAAGACTTCCAAAAGGAATATAAAGGCAGAGAAAACGAGCCTATTGAACTTCCAAAGGAAATATCGGAATTGCCTTATTGCTATTTGAGTTCATGGAATAAATACACGCCTAAGCAGATTGTCGAGAGAGTTGAGCAATCTACGCTTACAACTCTTGATAATGATGTTGCAAGCTCAAAAGCGTATGTTAAACAGTACAACAAGAACTTGAAGAAGCTGAACGATTCTAGGGAATCCTGCAAAGCATACCTTGATTCAAAAGGAATGAAGACAAGGGAAGATTGCGAGAGCAAGATACAGGATTATGTCAAACTTATGGACGAGTGCAGAAGCAATGTAGCAAAAGCAAAAGATATGCGCGAGCAGTTCTACAAAGAAGCCGTAGCCTACAACGAGGCAAACAAGAAGAATCTTCTTTCAGTTGATGAGCTTGTAAAGCAGAATGTAGACGGAATTATGAATGACCTGCACCCTATGGACGATGATTTCAAGGCAAGGATTAAAGCCGAAAATGACAGGCGTTTCGGGCGTGATAATGTCAAGAAGTCATGGTGCTACTTTGATTCTGACGGACGGTTTTATATCAAGAAAAGCGTTTTGTTGATATATGGCACGAAATGAAGTATTATACAGGTAGACATGGACTCGTCAAAATTATGTCTACAGCGGTTGTATCGCAAAGCGAGCGCCGATTATCTCTAGTTTTTTCTAGGGGTAGTCGGCGTTTTTTTTGTTTTAATCGGTTTTTGGGTGGAGAAAATGAAGGAACTGACAAAAGAAAAGGTTATGACGACAAGGGAACTTGCAGAGCAGTTAGGCACAGACAAAAAGGTGATAATTGAAAATGCAAAAAAATATTTGCCTAACAAGATTTTTGAACAAGGCAAGCCTACTTATTGGAATGAGGCTGAAATAACAGTGCTTATTGACGGTATGAAGGGCAACAATTCCAATCAATATAGAGAGAAAGGTAGTGTTACCGGAGCAGTAACAGTTGTTTCTACAGACTTAACGCCGGCACTGAAAATCAAAAAGGCTATGGAACTCATGCAGGAAGGCTACGAGGAAGAGTTAGCCATTTTGAGAGCCAAAAATGAGGAGCAGGAGCAGAAACTTTTGGAGCAAAAGCCAAAAGTGGAGTTCTTTGACGATGTGACGGGAAGCAATGACACGATTGACATGAAAGAAGCGGCTAAGATTCTGAGCATTAAGGGAATTGGAAGAAACAAACTTTTTGAGATTTTGAGAGAAAAGAAAATCTTAGACAGAAATAATCAACCATATCAAAAATATGTTGATTTAGGGTATTTCAGAATCATTGAAAGCAAATGGCAATGCGGAAGCGATATAAAAATCACGCTGAAAACAGTCGTGTTCCAAAAAGGACTGGACTTCATACGAAAAATCGCGAAGCAAGGGGTATAACTTTATGCGCTATGGATTGCCCTATAAAGGCTCTAAAAATAAAATAGCAAAATGGCTTGTAGAACAATTCCCAAAAAAGAAAAATTTCTATGACTTATGTGCTGGTGGGTGCGCAATCACCCATTGCGCAATGGAAAACGGAAAATTTGATAATTTCTTCGCCAATGACATTACTGACATTCCGCAATTGTTTATGTCCGCAATCAACGGAGATTTTAGAGATGAGAGACGCTGGATTAGCCGTGAGGATTTTTTCAGACTAAAGGACACTGACAACTATGTAAAATTGTGCTGGTCATTCGGGAACAAAGGCAGGGATTACCTCTATTCAAAAGAAGTTGAGCCGTGGAAAAAGGCTCTGCACTATGCACGATTATTCAATGATTTTTCGCTTCTCAGAAAGTTCGGAATAGAGACTAATGACGCTTCTAGTCTTTGGGTTGCTCTGAATCACGATTTTTGCAAAGAAAAATATGTGGAGTGGGCTAAAAAATACTTCAAGTTCACGGGAGAAGAGCTGTCGAAATACGAGCAATACAAGGAAGGGAGAATCTTTGACAATCTCATACACGGCTCAGTCGGGCTTGTTCAGCTGAAAAAAAAGTTAAGAAGCCTAGAGAGATTACAGAGCTTAGAGAGATTACAGAGATTAGAGAGATTACAGAGATTACAGAGATTACAGAGCTTACAGAGCCTTACTATATCGCAGAAATCTTATGACGAAATTGAGATTCTGCCCGACAGCGTGATTTATTGTGATATTCCATATCGGGGAACAGACAAATACTACAATCAAAAATTCGACTATGAGAAATTCTATAAATGGTCAGAAAGTCAGAAAGAACCCGTGTTTATCTCTGAGTACTCAATGCCAAGAGACAGGTTTGAATGTGTCGCAAAAATCGAGAAAGTAGTTAGTTTGTGCAGTGGCGGAGGAATGAAAGCTACAGAAAAACTTTTCGTTCCGAAAACGCAAATAGAGATGATTAAAGGGAAAATTACAAAGACAAAGCAACTGTTATTATTTGATTTTCTTGACAATGAGGAGCAGGGGCAGAAAGGGGCGTAATCAATGCAGAAAAGTAATAACGACTGGGAAAATCAACCGAGAAATGATAACGGACAATTCGGCAAAAAAAATGTAAGCCTTGCCGCGCCTTCTACAACCTCATCTAATGACAAGGGAGTTGCGTCCGCACAAGGTTTACACCATGATAATATCTCATTTTTAGACAATCCGCAAGAATTTTCCGATGTAAAAAATAATTTATTAGACTTTGGAAACTCTTTAAAAAATATAGATTTTGCACCCAGCGAATATCTTGAAAAATTAAAGCATTGCTTTAATGCAGATGATAGTTCTAAAAGCACTTATGCAATAAAGACCTTTAAAAATGAAGTAGGTAAATTGCGTATTTCAGACCATAAGGCAGTCATTAAAAATAGTCAAAGATTAAAAACTCAAAATACAAGCATTGTGATTCAGTTGAACAATCAAAGAGGACGGAGAAAATACGCTAGGGTAGTTGAGTTTGTCTATTCTCCCGAATCACTAACGAAAGATACCCAGATAGATATTTTGAACGGAATAAATGATTGGATTGAAACGGGAACTTTTACAGGAAAAATGTTTTCTGTTTCAAAAAGTTTTATAAACGAAATAAAGGAGCGTAAAACTATGAGAATCTATTTTTCTAAGGCGTGGTTTTTGGGGCAGAAAGTGAGAAAATCCGAACCTGAAAAGGAAAAGGACGAGAAATTCAGTTATTTCAAGAAAAAAATCCTTGAACATTTGAATTCTCTTGCAAAAGACAGGGAAGAACTGAAAAAATCGCTCCTTGTCATGGAGAAAGCGAATTATCCTGTGGGAACAATCCGCGAATGGAAAGGAAAGAAATACATCAAAGTCGCGCAGGGAAAGTGGCGACCGAAATATGACAGCCATTCAAGAGGGGCTAAATTGTCTATTGCCGCACTCAAAAGAAAAGCGGACACTTGCAAGAGTTCAGAGGAATTATTGCAGCTGATTCTTGAAAACCGCTCAAGATTTTCTGATGATAACGGTAGACCGTTACCAATTATTCAGGAACTTTCAGATTATGTTTCGGGAAAGAATGACAGTATCGAAAGTGAAAAGGCAGACAGTTATCCCGAAAAGAACTATCCTAAGTATAAGGGAACTGGGCAAAAAGCAGTTGATTTCATTGCAAAAAACAAAGGCGGACAGGTAAGAGGGGCTTTTAACCGAAGTGAAATTGGCGACATTGATATTGTATGGGGGAAAATTACAGACAAAGACAAGCACAAGGGGTATGGACTAGCCCATATTGTTGATAAGCATGGTAAAAATTCATTGTCGGCTATTGGCGATGTTATAAACAATGGAAAATTGGCTCAAAATTCAAGCAATGGGCGAGTTTCTATTGAAAAAGACGGATTCAAAGTTGCAATAAGACGCTCATACAATGGCAAGGAAAAAACATGGGTTGTTACAGGTTTTAAGAAGGAGAGCGGAACAAGCACGACACCTAGCTCTGCTAAGAATTACACGGTGGAGACCTCACCGAAACCGTCTTATTCCAATATATCACAAAATGAAGAAAAATCAAGCGGAATTTCTGACCTAAAACAGAAAACCGTAAACAGTGGCAATGGAGGAATTGAGCGAAACAAGCAGCTTGCGAAAAAAATGGATTCAATTCTTTTTGAGAGAACTGAATCCGTACACGGCGAAACGCCTCAGAGCGATGAATCGCTCACGAGTACAAATATACCACAAAACGAGAAAAAATCAAGCGGAATTTCTGACATACGCAAGAAATACGAATCATTCAAGAGCGTACAGGGGAACAAAAAGACGGTGACGCTTCCGAACGGAGACAAAATCAAGTGCCATTATAAACTTGTGGAGGCGGACGCACCGACCGCAAGCCATGATGAGCGCACCTATGCGCCCACAGAGGGATTCCCGAAGAACGAGAGCGGACAGAACATAAATGACCGCGACTATCAGAACGATGTTGACGCTCAGATAAGCGTCAGAAACATTGCGGCTAACTTTAATTCCCTTGCTCTGGAATCACCGCCGATTGTCACGAAAGACGGTATCGTAATAAGCGGAAATAACCGCACCATGTCAAGCAAACTTGCGGCAAGGAACGGAACTGACAAGGTATATCTGAGCGACCTCAGAGAAATGATTGACGAGTACGGGCTTGAAGAATCTGACCTTGACGGATTCAAGAATCCCAGACTTGTCCTTGAAGTGGACGAAGAGCATAAAGGCGGCTACACCACGGAAGAATTCGCTCAGTTCAACCGTGACACGAAAAAGACGATGAGCAATGTCGAAAAGGCGGTGAAGCTCACAAAGACACTGAACGAGCAGAAAATATCATCAATCGCAAGCGAACTGTCAAATTATGACACAATGGGCGAGCTTTACGCAGACCCTAAAGGAAGTCAAGCGTTCGTCTCAAAACTGATTGAATCGGGAATCATCGGAGACAATGAGAAAGCTCAGTATTGCAAGTCGGACGGAACTTTGAACGACACTGGAAAGGACTTCGTAGAGACCGTTTTAGTCGGCTCTGTTCTGAACGAGGGCAATATACGAAATCTTGACGGAGCGGGCGGAAAAAGAATCAGACAGAAACTTGTAAGGGCGATTCTGCCACTGATTGAGAACAAGGGGAACGGCAAGGAATACAGTTTCAACGGCGAGCTTAACACAGCCGTTGAAATCGCCGTGAACGCCACGAAAGAGCAGAAAACCATTGATGATTACCTTGCGCAAGGCTCATTGTTCGATGAGGAAAAGCCGGACGAGGTGACAAGCAAACTCGCAAAGATTATCCATGACGAGGGGGAAAAGGCGTTCGCACAAAGAATGAAGGGGTTGGGCGCAGGATTGCGTGACAGCGCGCGCGGTATCTGTGACATATTCCTCGGCGGTGTTGAGAGCAAGCAGAGCCTTATGGAACAGTTCTTGGATATTAAGAAGTCAATGAGCGATTTCGTAGGAAGATTGCTGAAAGAAATTGCGTAAGAAACAGGAGGGAAGTAGCAATATGAGAATTGTGTTCAAGAAGGGGTTTTATGACAACATGGTAAAGTCGTTCACAGAAAGCGGATTGCTTAATAAAGCTGGAGAGCCGTCAAAGCACGGAACGGGAAAGCATTATGAAACGATTACCATTCAGAGGAAAGACGGCACTGTTTACCAAAGGCGGCAGGAAGTCGGACGAAAGAAACAGGAAAAGAAAGCCAAAGGAAAAACAGAGCCGAAAGAAAAAGGTAAACGCGCCTATTCACGAGCTGTAGGTGATATTGTACTTTTCAAGGACGAGAAAGGGAAAACTCATAACGGACTTATTACGGCGATAGGAAAAGACGGCGTAACGGTAAAAGACGAAGAAAATAAAACTCTCCATGTTCCGCATGATAACGTCAGGCGCGTTTTAGCGAAAGTAAATGATAAAGACGAAATCAGAAATCTTTATGATTCAAGACGACTTACTCCTAAATTTAGAGACGGAACAGACGGATTGCAGCCGGAATCTTGCGATACAATCAAAGGAATGTGGGAGATGGCAAAGGCTGCAATGGGAGATTTTGAGAAATATTCTGAAAATGTAAAGGCGAAGTTTTCAGAAATAAATCCGATTCTCTTAAAAAGAGGTGAGTTAAAAGGTGAAGAAAGAGCAAAGGAGAAATTAAGGGCGGATGAGGCAATTAATCAAAGATATGGCGTTGTCGGTGAATTGTACAATGAAAAAACTGACACTTATCATTGCCGAACTTTGCGAGATGTTGACGGACACACCTTCTGTTGTAAAAATATAGAAGATGTTTCAAAAATGCTTGATTATTTTATAGGCGACAAAAAGAACATAATCAGAATAAAAAATAATTTCGGAAAGCCTAGCGATGTTGGATATTCAGATATTAACATGAATATTCGTCTTCCTAACGGTACTATTGCCGAAATTCAGTTAAATACAATGGCAAATATGGTTGCAAAGGAAAATTATGGACATACACTGTATGAGGTGTATAGAAGTATCAACGAAAACCCTCGGTTCAAAGCTGTTGCGGACGCAATGGGAGCTGCACAGACAAAGCTATATGAACTTTCAAACAAATATTCAAAAGAGGGTAATTTCCCAACAGAAATTACAAATCCTTTTGGAGCAACTTACCAGCCTTATGCGGAAGCAATCAGGGCTGATTTAAGAAAAGCCTTGCCAGGGATTGTAGTGGCTTATAATGCTGGGGCAATCAATGATAAAACATATGAAAATGTACAGAAATTGCTAAAGAAAATAGGCTGATGTTTTCGATTGACAAAAAGGCTTGTAGCTTTTATATTTTAAATGGCGGAGGCTGTTATGGATAATATGAGTTATTGGTATTATGATACAATGAACTGGGCTTTTGCAAGAAATGACGACACAGGCGAGGTTTTTCTTGTTACAAAACAAGGATTAAAAAAGCCTTCTAAGCCTATGAACATAGACCCGATGTGGGGAGGGCTTACAAAAGAACAAGCTCTTGAATTAGCAGTGTAATTTGAGAATCCGTAAGTTTTATCTTGCGGATTTATTTTTTACAGGGTGATTTATGGCAGGAGATTTTGACAGTTTTCCAAATTATTATATTGACGGTTGCAATATACTTTGGAAGATTGAAAAAGGCGAATATTTTTATTTTTCTCAACATACGCTTGATTGGGTAAAAACGAAGGTATTTTTTATTCAAGTATGCTATGCAGACATATTTGTTGTATCGAAAACAAAGGCTGATGAAAAAATTGCAGAGATAAAAGAGAGTGGAAAAACAGAAAACAACGACTTGCCAATGTTTTATTTTTCCGATGATAACGAATGGATTTATGCAATGGACGCTAACGGCATTGAGTACAGATTTAATCCTAAAGAAAATCGACTTGTAGAGGACGAGAATTGTGTAACTTCCAATTCAATGAAAGGCGGTTGGGGAAGTTGTACCGAAGAATATGCAAAAAAGCGAATGGCGGAAATTGTAGGAGGTTAAATATGAAATATTATTTGGATAATCAAGATGATGTTTGGGCAATCGACCAAAACGGAAATGAATTCCTCGTTACAAAAGACAAACTTATTCCAGCAAAAAAAGGTTCTGTAGACCCTATGTGGGGCGGAATCTCGGAAGAGGACGCTAAATCATACGCCGTATAACAAGGATTTTTCAAGCCGTGCAGATAATTATTATTTAGGGGGCTTTTATGAAGATTCATAACGCTATCATCTTTGCTTCAATCAAACATCAGAATCAGAAACGCAAGGGAACGAATCTACCGTATATTGTTCACCCTATGGAAGTTATGCAGATTCTCACGGAAAACGGCTGCAATGAGAATGTTATTGTTGCCGGAATTCTGCATGACACTCTTGAAGATACTGACACTACGCCACAGGAAATCGAAAAGGAATTCGGAAAAGATATTCTTGCGATAGTCCAGACTGAAAGCGAGGATAAATCAAAGACTTGGAAGGAACGAAAACAGCACACTATTGATAGTCTTAAAACAGATTCACTTGAAACAAAACTTGTTTGTTGTGCTGATAAACTCTCAAATATCCGCAGTATGTATGTTGACTTTCAGAATTGCGGGGCTGAACTCTGGAAGCGTTTTAATGCAAGTAAAGAAGATATAGGGTGGTATTATCATTCCATTGCAGACAATCTTTCGGGGCTTGAAGATTATAAAATGTATGATGAATTGCAAAAATATGTAGCTATACTGTTTTAATACTATCCTGAATAGTCATAGCCCTAGCCAGTCTAGGGCTTTTTTATTTTAAAATCCTATTGACAGCTAAGTAACTATTATGATATATTCCAACCATACACCGCCTTGTTTTCGGCAAGGATATGGCACTCCCCTGTGAGTGCTTTTTTTTTGGAGCTTTAAATGGAACGAGCGACATTTTACATTGACGGATTTAATTTCTATTACGGCTTGAAGCGTTCGGCAAGAAAGAACAAGGATTGGCACAGGTATTATTGGATTGACATTGTGAAGCTGTTTTCCTCTTTTCTGAAAGGCGATACGGAACTTCAAAATGTATGCTACTTCACGACAGAGCCTTTGGACAATGACAAGCGTAGGCGGCAAGGAGCGTTCCTAAACGCAAACGAATTATTGAATAAAGGCAAGTTCGAGATAATAAAAGGCAAATTCCTTGAAAAACATTATGAGTGTCCGTGGTGTCATGGCGATATTTCACGCCCAGAAGAAAAGAAAACCGATGTAAACATATCAATCAGAATGATTGATGATTGTATTCAAAATCTTACGGACACAATCATTCTTGTTAGTGCCGACACCGATTTGATACCGCCACTAGAACTGATAAAAAAGCGTTTCCCCGAAAAAAGAATAAAGGTTTATTTTCCACCGTCAAATTACAGCAACAACATAAGAGACACCTTGCACGGCTGGAAACAGAAACCCGTATTGCTTGAAAAAAGCATAGGAAAATTTGAAGCCGCTATTATGCCTTATGACATCGAGAAAGACGGCAAGAAATATACGATTCCCGAAAAATGGAAAGAGAAACTTGAAAAAGACAAGTGAAATCTAAAATCAGAAAAATCAATGCAAGCAAATAACAAGCAAATAAGATTTTATCGGAATTAAGAATTATTTATGACTTTGTTTCTGACACACGATATAAAAAATCTCTCCTAAAACCGCTCTAGGATTGCCGTAGAGCGACTTTCTAGCGAAAAACGATAAATTATACCACCAACATTAAAAAAAGCCTGTTTTTGGGGCGTTTTTTTTTAAGTTGTTAAATATTACTTAATAACTCAAAATAAAAAGCAAGTTACAGGCAAATAAAAAAACTTTATTTTACAGGCAGATTGAAAGAGAAAATCAGAGTTATTCGGAATTGTCGGGGTAAAAACGCTTGAAAAAATCGGGACATTCGGAATTAAAAGCATAAGACAGCAAGGAACTATAAAAACAGGTTTCCTTGACAAATAACGGCAATGACTTTATTATTTAGGGAAATAAGAGTTTTTATAAATAAAATATCTTAATTAAGAATCAGTAATTTGCACTTTTAAAAGGCAGTTGCAAAGAGACGGTACGCTTCGGTACTGAATTTTTGTGGACTGTCTTTTTTTTTATTGTTCGGAGTGCATTAAATGACCGAAGAAGAAAAGCTCAACAATATCTATCTCAATCTTGAAATCAGAAAATCCGCAGACGGAAAGACGGACGAAAACGGCAACTATTTTTTTGAGGTGGAAGCAAGCAACGAGAATGTAGACTTGCAAGACCAAATCGTATTGCAGAACGCCCTAATGGAATCGAAGGACGAATTCTTGAAAGGCGGCGTTATCTCATACGACCATTTGCACAAGCGAAAAGACAACAAGGGGAATGTAATATCAGACCCTAGTATGGTTATCGGTGAGCCTGTCGATGTGAAGTTTGACACGAATACTAAATCAACCGTAGTAACAGGCAAACTTTACGCCACGAACGACAAGGCAAAGGAAATCATAAAAATGCTAAAGGCGGGGTCTACAAGAATCCGCGCCAGCGTGGGCGGTATTTTTCCCGAAGTTGTTAAAAACTTAAAGACAGGCGTTGAGAAAATAACTCATGTTCTTTGGAACGATTTAGCCCTAACAGTTTCCCCTGTGAACAACACCGTAGGAAGCGCGGTTTTCGCGAAGTCTATGACAAGTGCGGAGTTCATTCAATATTTGCCGTTGGAAATGAAAAAATCGCTATGCGCTGGATATAACACGGATTCGGCAACAAAGACAGGCGGACAGGCACTTGTCAAAGAGAATGTCGGAATAAAAACAAAAGACATCACTGACACAAACGAAATCGAAAAATCAGAAACAAACACAGACGAAGAAAAAGCAATCAGAGAATTAATGGAACTTGCACAGAGGGGAAGAATCAGCGGAGAAAAAGACGCAGTTGATTTTCTCATTAGCAGGGGAATTGATAAGGAAAAAGCCGAGGAAATAACCTCGGAAATAATAGAACAAGGGGGGCGAATGATGAAAAAATCATTTTCCAGCACGGTTTCAGCTCTTTTGAAATCACTCACTGACGGCAATCAGAGCAATGAAGAAATCAAAAAAGGCAAGACATCATCTGAGAATGAAGAAGATGATGAAGAACTCAACCTTGACGATGAGAACGATTCTGATGATGAGGAAAATTCAGACGATGAGAACGAAGATGAGGAGCAGGAGACAGACGCCGATGAGGATTCGGAAGATGTAGACGGGGCAAAGATTCTTAAATCTTTGGACTATGAGCTTAACGCCATGCGCAAGTCAATGAAAGCATTGCGCAAGCAGAATGAGGATTTGGGGGAAGCCGTAACGGGGCTTGCCAAAATGGTTCGTGCAATCGGCAGTCAGAAAATACCGCCAAAGTCCGTGATGTCAAAAAGCCTTGACGGAAACGCCATGACAGCCCAGAGAAGCGTTCAGCGTGGCAGACCGACAGAGGAAGATTTGTACAATGTGCAGATTGCCCTTAAAAAAGCGGTAGACAGCGGCGAAATCGACATCAAGAAAGCCAGCATGATTAGCTCTGATGTGCAGAAGTGTATGCGCACGGGGCAGCCTATGAATAACGAATATTACGAGTTCCTCAGTAAGGCACTCGCTTAAAAAGGACAGGGGGAAAACAATATGGGATTCTTTAATAATTCAGAAACAGGCGCAATCGGAACGGAGGAAGCACAGTCCCTTGAAAAGGCTCTCTCCGCTGGTTACGGAACGGATTCAGCCAGCTTCACAGGCGGACGCGCTCTGATTCCAGAGAACTTGGAATCGGAGACAATCAATGTCGTGTCAGCATTGAAAGAGGACTGTAAGATTATGAACAGCGTCAAAAAGACACCTGTGAAATCTACGGTACACGAAGTAAACCTCAGAACAGACCACGGTGAATATCGCTTCGCTTCCATTGCGGAAGGCGGAAACGCCCTTGAAACAAATCAGTCCGTTGAGCGCAAGCCTTTCAGCATGAAGTATCTTGCGACAAAACGCTCCGTGACAATGCAGATGGAAGTTTCAGAGACATTCGAGGGCGCACTTGCCAGCGAAAAACTTTCGGGCGTTGAGACAATCATAAAGGCGGCGGAATTCCAGTGTTTCCACGGAAATTCTAAAGTCGTTCCAACTGAATTTGACGGTTTCCTTGCTTCTATCAAGGGCGCAGACGCAAAAGAAAGAAACATCGTGGACTTGCGCGGCAAGACAATCGGAAGTTACGGCGAGAAGATTTTTGACGAAATCGCGGGCACCGTTTTTGACAAGGGCGGGTATCTTGACAAGGCTCTCTATCCTACCGTTCTTGCGAAAGACATCAAGGAGCTGTTTGAGGCGAAGCAACGCTACATCATGAATCAGCCTTTGCCAAACCTTTCATTCAAGAGTATTCCCGACTACGGAACAGCCGTAGGCGCAAACATCGCTTTGAGCGGTGAAAATGCGGGCGCGGATAAGTTCTATCATGTAAAGGGAGAGGTCACAGCCGCAGGTGACGCTTCCAAACGCCCCTCAGCTCCAGCAAGCGTTAAAGCGGTTGCCGCAAGCGATTCTTCCTCAAAGTTCGCTTCATCGGACGCGGGTGATTACAAGTACACGGTTCATGCGGTGAATCAGTACGGTATTTCGGCTGGAACGGAGGTTGCAGCAGCCGTTACGGTCGCAAGCGGTGAGAAAGTAACCCTCACAATTACGCCGTCAAGCACAGGCGCGGCGGCTACCGGCTACATTATCTGTCGTTCGGCAAAAGACGGAACAACAGTAATGGAAATGGATTCAGTTGGCGACAGCGGAAACGCAACCACTGTTTATGAAGACTTGAACACGGAACTTCCGGGAACGGCTTCAATGCTTCTCCTTACGGAGAAGAGAATACAGCCTGTATACAACTTCGCACAGCTCATGCCTGTCTGCACCGTTCCGCTCGCAAAGACAACTCTTGAAACACCGTTCATGGTTGCCATGTTCGGCGGGCTTGAAGTTCTCGTTCCTAAGTTCATGGGATTGGTAAACAACATAGCATACAAGGGAGGACTGTACTAATGGCAGCTTCAGCAACTTCTAGGAAACAGAAAGCAGGAGTTGTTGAAAAGCCGAAGGCTGCGGAAAGTCCAAAGGCTACCGCAGCCGAAAAGGTCAGTACGGCAACAATGGCAAAAGACGAAACTGAAAAGGCGGAGGTCAAGACCGAATCCGTAAAAGAAGAGGTCAAGGCAGAAACGCAAGAAGCGGAAACAAAAGACGAAGAGAAGGACGAATCAAAAAGCGGACTTCCTTTCAGCATTGGTTCTGACGGACTTGTAACAGTCATGTCCGAGAAAAGAGCGGGTAAAAGCGTAATCGGCGTTACTGGCGATGTTGTTACTTTCGACAAGGACGGAATCGCAAGGGCAATGGTTGAGGACGCACTTCACTTTCAGAGAATACCCGATTTCACATTCAAATAAAAATCTTCTGACAGGGGGGCGCAGGAATTGATAACCGCAAGCGCAATAAACAACAAGATTGTAGTGTCGATTGATGAGCAGGGGTATTCAAGTTACAGGCTTGAAAGACATTCCTTATCAGATGATACATACCTTGCGTTGACGGCGGAGGGTTTTTGCGTTCCTACAGAAGAAAATCCAGCTATCGCAGTCGGAGCGGACTTCCTAGACACTCACACGGAAAGCAACACGCTTTATTCATACCGCTATTGTGATTTTACGGCGGAAGAGCAGCCCTACACGGACAAGAACTATTCAAACTGGGTGAGAAACGGCGGAGACGAAGCCATAGGCTACAGTTTCGGCAATTACAAAGTACCTACAGGAAAATGGGGCGTTATCGTTACGCCTGATGATTTGAGGTATACATATCTTTGGGGAACTGATTTCAAGGCGACAAACGGACAGTCATTCACTGACGAGCAGATTGAATATTTCATTAAAGCCGCCATGACAGAGATTGAGAGGAAACTTGACATCACCATTGAGAAAAAGAAAATCAGATACAACGCCACGGAAAGAAATCTTGAAAAGGGCGTTGATTATGACATAGACGAATCGGTGTATGATTTCCGCTATCAAAAAATAGCACGGTACGGACTTATAAGGACACGCAAAAGACCAATCGCAAAACTTCACTCAATCAAACTTCTCTCACGGCTTGCACAGGCTAGGAATTTGACGACAAGGACGATTGTAGACAAGCAGAAAGGCACTCTGAGACTTATGGAGCGACCGCCAAAACCTACGGAGACATCAAGCGGAATACAGACGGCAACAGGAATGTACGGCAATGAGACATTCGCCATGCAGCTATTCTATGCCATTGATTATGACGCGGGCTTTGAGACGGCGGACGATGTGCCGCAGGATTTAAGGGAAATCGTGGCGAAAAGCGCAGCCGTAAATCTGCTTGATATTGTCGGAGACGGATTGATGAGCGGTTTTTCCTCCAGTTCTTTGAGCATGGACGGACTGTCAGAATCGTTCAGCTCCACGCAGTCGGCGACATCGGCTTATTTCGGCGCAAGAATCAAAGAGTACAAAGACGATATAGCACTTTACATAAAGCAAAATCGTTATAAATTCAACAACTTACCTATGGGTTCAATTTAATTACGCCGACCACTAACAGGAGATTACAGGAAAATGAAACAGTATGTAGAGAGAATGATTCGGGAAAAAGAAGATTTGGAAGGCAAAATCAAAAAAGCGGAGAAAGCTCTTGAAAACAGACCTTTTGACATGACGGACATAGGAGCAGATTTATTGAAAGAGCAAGTTAAGGCAATGGAACAGTACCTTTTTGTTCTTTGCCAAAGAATAAAATATGAATCGGGCGGAATGGCTTAAACAATAGAGCATTTTTAATGCAAGGCAGGGTAAAATCATCGGAACTGGTCTTGGAAAAAATTCGCCTGTACAACTTAGTTTAGGCAAAGAAAATTATGAGGCACTCATAGAACGGCACGGTCAATGGGTAAGGTGGCGTGTCGCCACGAAATGCCCTTGCGTAAAGGCGAACACGCAGCAGGCTGACATTCACTGTAAAAAATGCGGCGGGCTTGGCGTTACTTTCGGTTATCAAGATAAAGCGGTTGTTTCTCAGACCGTTATGATTCGTGACGGTTCGGGAATCATAGAGCTGGACTCTGAGTATGCGGATTGTCCGCTGACAAGGGTATATGACAATTCGGGAGCTGAATACCCGAACGCAATCAAAAGAGGTTCTTTCATAATGCTCAATGCCTCTGAGTTGCCGTGCAAGGGTGTATATATCACGGCGGTAATGACGAGGAAAGTGCTGAACAGCGTTAAGAATGTGCTGTTTTCGGCGGTCGGTAATAATTGGTACAGGGCGGACTGTCTGAGAGTTTCAAGGACTAAGACAGAGGGGGTGTATCATACCGTGCCATGTGACATTGAGAAAATAACGGGAATAAAAGACACGGCGGGAAATGAATACAAGGCGGCGGAGATACGGCAAGATTGCGTTTACATTCCGCCTATTGTCGTGGAAAAAGCTGACGAGGAGACAGGCGAGACGACAAAAATGGAGATTGTGCCGCCAGACACGCTTACGGCGGAGAGTATAGAGTACATACCGCCTTTTACATTCGTTATCCTCAATCAGAATCTTTCAAAATCCGATGTCGCCGTCATGCAGGAGAACAACGGTGACGCTGTTCTTACATTCCCCTACGCTTACGATGTCTCAAACGATGATGTCATAACGGTATTGAGCGGAACTTACACGCAGAAAAGCGTAGTCGCAAAAAAAGACGCGGATTATGATGTCATACCCGCTTATTTCGTTGATGAGGTCATAAAATGCGTGGGAAACGAAAGGGAGTACATAAGCGGAACGGACTTCATTCTTTGCGGAGCGAATTATTTAAAATGGCTGTGTGATGATATGCCCGAAGAGGGCGAGGCGTACTCAATCACATACAGGGTATTTCCCACATACAAAGTCGTCAAGGCAATTCCGCAGATACGCACGAGCGAGAATCAGCGTATGCCGAAAAAAGCGGTCATAAAACTTTACGACACCTACGGCGAGAAGCGAGGCGTAAACAAGCAATGAGAATTGTATTTAAGAAATCGACAGTAGAAAGTTTTTTGAAATCATCGGCACAGAGAAAACTTGACTATTTCAAGAGCGAGTAGAAGAGATAAAGAAATCTCTTTTTGAGAGAATGAAAAATGATTAAAGTCAGCGTAGACCTAGACAATAATTTACTCATGCAGATACAGGCGCAGTTAGAGGCGTTCACTGGAGAGAACGGAAAGAACATTTTGCCAGCTACAAAAATGGCTTTTGACCAGTGTGCGGCTTTGATTCAACGGTCATGGCGGAACTGGGCAATGGGCGGAAGCATAAGGGGAGCGGCGGACATAAGAAATCCCAATCCCAAATTGGCAAGCTCAATTCACATCAGCCGTATGCACGATTTTGATGTAACAATCGGTACAGATTCGCCGTATATGGAGCGGATTCGGAACGGACAAAAGGGGGTTGATATTGATATGAAAGACCCTAACGGAGCATGGCTTACAAGCCGCAGAACAAGGGTAACTCAAAGCGGAAAGCATAAAGGCTTGCCTTATCTTATCATTCCGTTTCGTTGGGGAACACCTAATAAAGACGGCAGTTCTAGAGCGCATTTTAGGCTTGCCAATACAATCGACTTAAAAAGCATGGCAATCTTAAAGGGTAAAAGTCGAAGTAAGAAAACAGGCGGAACTCATACAGAAAAAAATATTCATGGCGAAGATATTTTGCGTGAAGAGTATAAATGGGGCGACAGGCTGACAGAAGAAGAAACAAGCAATCCCAATGAAGTCGGAATGGTAAAAATGCTTGACGAAGCTGGTGGAAATAAAAACAGACCGAAAAGCACTTACTTCACTTTTAGAGTTATTTCCGCTCATAGCAAGGCAGATTGGCATATTCACAGAGACCCTGTACCACCTAACGATGTCGTACAGGCATTAAAAGATTCTTTGAGACCGCAAGTTGAAAATTTAATCGAGCAAGGATTTTTGGCTGATTTGGATATGGAATAAAGACTTCTTGAATAAGAAGTTTTATCGCTTAAATATCGTTATATTGACGGTTAAAGGCTTTGAGGGTAGAATACAGATTAAGTTAGTCGGCTTCTTCACAAGAAGCGTGAAATGAAGTCATTTGCGTTTGCACTTAAAAAGGCAGCGTTAACACGGAAAAAGAGCGTGTTTGCGCTGCCTTTTTTTTACTTTCGGAGTGCAAAAAAAATGTTGTGCTATCTTAACAGGGGATTGATTCTTGAACAGGCTATCGTAGCGTTAATCAGAGACTACTTTGAATCATTGCACCTTGATAACAAATACAGGAATTTTCATATTTCGGTAACGACCGAACACCCTTTTGCGGAGCTGTATCTGCATGACGGGTCTAATGCTTCTGACTCTTTCCCCTGCATAGTGGTAACGACACAGGAGGACGGGAAGCCGAATGAATTTTCGGAGCTGGGCATAAACGAAACGGCGGCAGTGGGGATAACGGAGAGCGACCTTGAATCAATAATCAGAACGACAGAGACCTACACAGACAAAAAAGGCGTTTCAAAGACAAGGGATATTCCGGGGCTTTGCACAATCGTAGACGAAAACACACTTAATGCAATAAGAGAAACAATCGCAAAACAAGAATATTGCTATGGATATTCAATAAGGACTAGAAGAAAAGACACCGCAGGAATTGAAATCTGGGCAGAAAATGTGCAGCTCAAAAACGAGATTTACGAGCAGCTTAGGCTTTTCGTCTCGGGAAATTTGCGTTTTTTGCTTGCCAACAGATACCCGTTTTTCGACATTGCGATTTTCGATGAAACAATCATAGGACGCAGGAGCAACAATTACAACTTTGATTTTGATGTCGTTCTTTCGGGGGCGCACATATCGCTTGAAATCAACTATTGCGTTGAGCAGCTTGTCCTGAACACGGAGCTTTCGGGCATGAGCAGAGAAATAATCACGGAGGTATTGAACAGTGTCAAGTAAAATGACTTCCACAGGTTCAGAAGGAAATGCTACTGAATCCACGGAAAAGACAGTTAAGACCACGGCTTCTACAAAGAGAATGGGGCTTGTGAGGTTCTTGCAGGTGAAGCCGCAGAAAAGCGGAATTGCGGCGATTATGAAAAGACGGTATGCAAGCGAAGTGCATACACAGGCGGAATGGGAAACTCTAGTTGAGTACATCTTAAACCGCAAGGTAAAATAAGGGGGCGGAAATATGGGCGTAGCAGCGGCTAAATTTTCGAGCGCGGGACAGACCTCGCAGCATTATATTCCGGGTAGTTATTTACGAAGAAGAACAATCGGAGGCGGAACGGGTGTCTCCAGCGGAAATCTCTGTATCATTGGTACTTCAATGGGCGGAAAGCCCTTGTCACTTCACGCAGTAAGCGACAAGGCGGAGGCGAAGGAGCTTCTTGTAAGCGGAGCTTTGCTTGACGGCGTTGTACAGGCTTTCAACGGCTCTAACACCTATATTCCGCGTCAGATTTACTGTATGCGTATCAATGTAGGAACACAGGCGAGCCGTGAGATGAAGAACGGAAGCGAAGTCGTTCTCACCTTGAAATCGGCGGATTTCGGGGCGCATCAGAATCAGCTGAAAATGTGGCTCAAAGAAGGAACTACAGGAAAGAAGATTCTTCTAAACTACAAGGGAACTGAAACCGAAGTAGACAACATCTTGAAAAAGTCATTCTCTATTCTTTATACAGGAGAGGGAGAGAGCGCAACCTGTACAATCAACGCTACAGGCTTGACCTTGACGACAGACATTGAAGCGGATAATCTTTCCGTCACATGGGAAGATTGCGAAACTATAGAGGAAGTCGTTTCGAGAATCAACGACACGGGCGTTTACAGCGCAACCTTGATTGACACAACACCCAGCACGCCTTCAAGCGAGCTTGACCATGTTTCAAATGTCTCGGTTCTGGGAGTGGCGGCAACTTTCAGCTCAGACTTACAGGCTTTGATTGACGCTCTTGAAAGCGTCTCGTACATCGGAAAAGGTAATGTCACAATGAACGGAACTGACCGCCTCATGCCCGATGTGGACGACAGCTATGTTTACTTTTCGGGCGGAACAAACGGCACAAACACGATTGACGATTGGGCGACCGCCATTGACGAGCTGGAGAAGTACGATATTCAGATTATTGCGACACCCTCAACGGATTCAGATGTTCATAACCTTATCACAGACCATTGTTCAAGTATGTCTACGGTTGACAAGAAAAAAGAGCGTACCTGTTGGATTGGAACGGCTAAAGGCGTTTCTATCGACAACGGCGTAACTCTTGCAAAGAACTTCAATTCTGAATTTGTTTCTTTGGTTATTACCGAAGCGAACGCAAACAATCCTCTGACAGGAAAAGCAGAGGACATCTCTCCAGCCTTGCTTGCCTGTAAATGCGCTGGTATCGAATCGGCTATCGGCGTTTCTAATCCGCTGACGAACAAGGCAATCAAAGTAAACTCTTTCGGCAAGAAATATACACCGGGCGAAATGGAAAAGATGATTGCGGCAGGAATCGTGCCATTCGCGGAAAACGAAGAGGGGGAGCTTGCTTGTATCCGTGCAGTAACAACCTATCAAGGCAATTCTCTAGTTCTAAACGAACGCTCAATGATTCGTTCAGTCCTTTACATGGATAGGGATTTGAGAAAGTCATTCAATCCAAGAACAGGAACAAATGACGAGCCGAGCGAAAGTACGATTATCGCAACTTTGAACGCAAGGGCGGCTTCGTGGTATGAGGAGCAGCTTCTGACAAAAAGCGATGACGGCAAGTATGTTCAGAATCCAAAGATAACTTTTGACGGGGATAAAACATATCTGACTTTTGAGAGATTTGTTCGCGCTCCGAACAACTTTACATTCATCACAGCAACGAATAAGGCTTACAGTTCCACTGTGAGAGTATAAGGGGAGGAGAAAATATGGCAGATTACAATTTGCAGGGCGACCGCCTTATTCAAGGCAAGGATTGTTATGTTCGCGCTGGCAATTCGGCGGCAGACGCGCAGGTTATCGGTTTTGCGCAGGATTATTCAATCCGTGTACAGGTTCAGACGCAGAAAGCCGAGGTTTTAGGGCAGTTCCTTCCTGTAAGCATTGACCCTACAGGCGTAAGCGTTTCAACTTCTTTCCGTGGTTTTATTCCCAAGAAAGGGGTTAGCATTGCGGGGAGCGATATTTCCGCGAAGAATTTTGCTCCTACAACCAGTGCGATTGTCGAGGGTGAAAAGGTTATCAAGATTCCGTATCTGGAGCTTTATGACAAGAGGAACAAGACTGTCATATGCTCAACGACATGGGCGATTATGACGAGCTACGATGAATCGGCACAGGGAAAGGGCTATGTCATGGCGAACTGCTCTTTTGAATCCATTGGATTCGAGAACGGAGCGGACTGGGGAAGCACTGACCTTTACACGAACGAATAAGGCAAATGACGCTGAAAACGGCGGTTTTTAGGGGTGTTTTTGGTTCGGACGATATTTTTATCGGTTTTGCCGAAAAGACCGCCTAGAACGCCGTTTAGAGGCGTTACAGGGCAATTTTGAGAGCTGTTCAAAGAAATATATCTTATACAAGAGGTTTGGAATGGAAATTACCGAAGAGATTAAAACTGATGTTTTGGACGAAAAGAAGCAGAACGACATTTTCTATACGCTTCTCACAGGCAAGACGGTAAAGGAAACCGTAGAGACTTCACGCGGAAAGTTTGTCGTGAAGTTTCCGAAGCAGAAAGATTTTATCGCCATTGACCGCAGGATTGCGGCTATGCGCGGCGGACTTCCAGCGGTGAGCTTTGACGATGTGGCAAACTTTACAATGCAGAAGGTAGCATATCTTGATGTATGCGTAGAGAGTGGCGAGGATTGGTTTAACAACATAAGGAAAGAAAATCCGAATTTTTCATGGGGCGATATGCCTGACATAAACTTCATTGATGAAGTCTATGTCAAGGCTTGGACTTTTCGCAACAAGGTGCAGGGCAACTTTGGACGAAATGAAAACGAAGCCGTTGGAGCGGATTCTGACGCAGAGGGCGTTTCTGAAACTGTGGGCAATGGTCTATTTTCGGGAGTTGCCGCTTCCAATAAACGAGCTTGACGAGGACTTTCTTGACATCTTCTTTAGGTTCGCCAATACATACACGGAGGACAGTATTCTTCACGGTTACATTGATGAGGAGAGCAAGAAACTAAAGGCAGTCGATGATGATGTTCTTGCAGAATTGGGATATAACGACAGGGACAAATTAAGCGGCTAGGCGATAGAAAAAGTTGTCTTTCAGTCCTGTTTTCGGCTGATTATAGGCTGAAAAACAGGACTTTAATTTTTTATGGGAGATTCTTATGGCAAATGATATTGGGCTTAGGCTGACGGTAGACAGTTCGGGGGCTGTACAGGGCTTCCAAGACGCAAGCAGAGCGGCAGAGGATTATTACAATCGTAGTGTCGGGAACGCCGCACTTTCTGACATACAGGCACAGCAACAGGCAAGGAATAACGAAGTAAGAAATCAGCCAGGATTCAACGGAAGCGGCTCAGTGCAGGGCGGAAACCCTATGGTTCACGGAGCGGCGGGCGCAAACGATTATCTGAGAACTCAACAGGATTTGTCTTTAAGAATACAGGAGCTTACGAATCAGATTATAAAATCAACCGCAGTTCAGAAAGAAGCGGTAGAAAAAGGCGACATGAAAACAGCGTTTCAAGCGAGCAGCGCGGTCAACCAAATGGAACAGGAAAAAGCACGGCTTGAAATGCAGAAAAAGAGAGAGGACGCGGACGAAGAGAGCGGACTTCTCAAAGCATTGAGAAACGGGAAAATCACTGATTATGTGATAAAAGGAGCGGAGTTTGCGGGTCAGTATTCCAAAATCGGCTCACAATACAGAATGGCAATAGCGAACGGCGATTATGTAGGGGCTGAAATCGGCAAACAGGAATCGCTTTCGGGAATGGCTAAGGGGCTGGGCGGCACGGCTATGGGCATAGGCTCAATGCTTATGGCTACTGGGGCTGGTTTTGTCCCCGGACTCGCCCTAATGGGATTGGGCGGACTTGCGGAAATATTAGGAATATGGGGAGAGGCGGACGCGGCAAAGAAAAGGGCAGATGACGCTGAAGCTGGAGTTTATCAAGGCACTCTGTCATATACGAACGCACTAAACAAGCGGTTCAGAAACGGCTTCGGAACGGCGGAGCAGACTGACGCAATCAGAAGAAAGGGGCTTTCGCTCTCAAAAGACACTGGCTTGACAAACGAGCAGTTCATAAATGCCGCCGTGGAAATGACGAGATACGGAGCGACAAGCTCACAGTCGGCAATGCGACAGGCAAGGAACGCAGCAGTCTGGGCAAACGCTACTGGGGCGGACTTGAATTCCGTAATGGGATTCATCGGAACTTCCAACAGGTACGGAATCAATGCAGACACTGGCTATCTTGCGGGCGCAAGGAACGCAATGGGACTGACAAAAGGACAGACACAGGAGTTCTTGTCGGGATTGCAGAGCGTAATTGAGGACGGAATCAGCAACGGCTACATAAAATCTACCGAAGATGTCTCAAAGACAATGACGATGTTCTACAAACTTTCGGGTGACAATCCGCTGTGGACTGGCGAGCAGGGAGTGGCACGGTTCAGAACGATAAACTCAACTATCGCAAACGCAACCGCCATGAACGACACCGCTCAGATTATGACCGTGTACGCCGCGAAAAATACCGTGGACGGAATGAAAGACGATGATTTTAAGAAACTGTACAAAACGGACAGGAGCGGAACATACATTGATTATATGCTTGCAACGGAGGCGGGCTTGACTTCTGATATGTTCGCTGGAATCGGAGCTTCAATCAACACTTATGAGGGCGGAAATTACGCTGGGCGCATTGAGCGTTGGCGACAGATGAGCGGCTTGAATTATTCGGGCGCAGTCGCACTTGATGAGATGTACGCCGAAGGAAGAAGGACAGGAAAAATTGACGAAACAGGAAAAATCACCGATAAAAGCTGGCTTGACAATCAGATTAAAAAAATAAACGAGACTTACACCTCAGATGAGACAAAAACACTAAATGCAACGGAGGAAATCAAGAACGCGGTAGCGGAAATCGGCAAGTCGAAATTCTACGAGAACATAAAATCAATTGACATAAACCTTAAAAAATACATCGAAAAAGCCGCTGGCGCACTGAAAACGGAAGATACAAGGGAAAGCGAATTCAAGGCGCAGAGTGACAAGGAGAAAAACAGGCAGATAAAATCGCTTGCTGGCGGAGCGAACGCATTGAGCGGAGCGGAAAAAGCGGCGTGGGCAAGGGAGGAAGCAGCAAGGAAATCCACAGCCGCACTGGGAACTAGAAATTACGAGGGGGCTGTTGACGCATGGCTACAGGGAACTTCCTTCGCCTTTCGGGATTTCAGCTACGAGGGTAGTTTTTATGACATGGTAAGCAAGGGGCATGACGCAACGAAAGACAGTCTTTTCAAAGAGAAACTGGCGAAATATGCGGCTCATAATGACAATGCGGTAAGCGAGGACGAGGTAAAAGGAGCGTTCTTCAAAATCGAAAGAGACAGGAATATACAAAATCTGTACAAATCGGGAAGCGCGGGGGATTTTGAAGCGGCTCTTGAAAGATGTTTCGCGAAGCTGTTCAACAAGGGGATAATCCTACAGGAACAATAAGCAAGGAATTGACCGCAAGTATGAATTGGGATAATATATAAAACAAGAATAAAAATTGCGTAAATATCGCAAATAAGATTTGAGTTTGCACTTTAATAGGCAGCTTGACGAACAGGGGAAGAAGCCTCAACTCACCTTCCTGTGTTTGTCGGCTGTCTTTTTTTTTGGGGGATAAATTGAACGAGAGGCAGGTTGTATACAATAATAAATTTATTCCCGAAATAGAAATCTACAGGCTTTCCGAGAGCAACGCCAAAACTGATTGCGGCTTTCCAGTTGAGAAAGTCCTTTTATCAATGAGCTTCACACTTTCCATAAACGACATCACAGGCTCATTCTCCATAACACTTTTTCCCGAAGTCTTAAATTCAAGCGGCGATGAATATGTCTCAGTTTTTGACAGCGTTAAAATAATGGATATTGTCGAAATCAGAGAGCAATGTTTCAGCAACGAGAAGAAAACGGTTGAGAGTAAGCCAGTGTTCACGGGTGTCGTAAGGACAAAGAAGTTCATTACGCAGACGGACGGAAACGGCGGGGTGCGCAGGGTTTCCATAAGCGGAATGGCGGTGACTGGACTTGTGAGCCAGTTCAAGATAAACCTTGACACTTCCGCAATGGCACTTACGAAAAAGCTACAGGAACAGGGGAATCTTAACACAGAGCTTACGGTAAGTTTTCTGGGAGAGAAAAATCTTAAAGTTTCTGCTGTCGTAAAAAAAGTATGGGAACATTTTCTTGCAATCTCAGAGCAGAACGGAACACCCAGAATCGCGGATTACATTGAAGCGACAATGGGCGGTGCGGACACGATGTTTGCTTACGACGACACGACTTTTTACTATCCGCTGGGGTGTATTTTTAAGGGTGAGCAGACGCAGGATTTTTTCAGCCTTATTGACGGAATCGTGCCAAGCCCAATCTATGAAAAATTCGCCTTTATGGGGTCTGACGGAAAGATGAAGATTATGATTCGCCAAGTTCCCTTTGATTCTGACAAATGGAGCGGGGACGCAAAATCAAGGGAAAGCGGAAAGGGAAACGCAAAGAGGGTTTCTTTCGATACCGTTCTTCTGAAATCTTTTGAGCTGTCGCAATCGGACAAAGATGTTTATACGATTTTTTACGCATATCTGAGCGGCTATCCGACTGATGAGCAGAAATCGCTCAGACTTTCGACTATTGAGGAAAGCATAGACGACACATTGAAATCATCGGACGAATACAAGACTTATGGCTACAAGCCGCTGATTTGTCATTTCATAGGCTATGGAATAAAAGACGGCGAGAAAGACAGTGATTCCGCAAAAAACATAAAAGACATGACAGAAAAATTAAAGGGCTGGTTCGAGAATACCCACAAGATGTTGTCTGGGTCTATGACCCTTGCGATGACCTATCAGAATGACACCGTGATAATGCCCGGTGATGTCCTGCTTTTCCTAAAGGACAAGGACACGCCCGACCAAAAGCACTGGGCAGAATTTTATGTTGAGGGCATTACCCACAGCTGGAACTATGGACAGGGCGGGGAAATCAACTTGACGGTTTCAAGGGGCGGAAAATACAAGAGCGGAGTTTTTCAAGCCGCTGATACCGAAAAAATGGAAGTCGGCAAGTTATCCGTTCTTATGGAGAGCATACAGAAATGATAGTCGGTTTGCAGAGAAAACAGAACGCACCTTCAAGAAACCCTTTTGAAAACTCCACGCCTTACGACTTGCAGTTTGGTTTTTGGGGTGTTGTCACGGAAGTACACCCAGAAGACTGTACGGTTCATGTGAGAATGTCTAATGGCATGGAATTAAGTGGCGTTCGCGTAGCTTCCGTGCAGTGGGTGACGGTACAGGACGGCAAGCACCTTACGGGCGAGCGTGATTTACCGCCGATTGACACCTATGTTTTCTGTGTCATGCCGAACGGCGAGTATTCAAGCGCGTTCGTGCTTTGTTCGGGTTATGCAAGGCATGAAGCGGTACACGCCGATTTCAAGGGCGAGGGCGAGGACTTTGAGAAGGTAAAGGAAAAGGTTGAGAATTCGGGCTGGCACTTCACGACAGATAACCGCACGGGAACGAAAAAAGCGGAGAACAAGACCGATTCAGACCCTACGATTACGCTTCTGATTGACCAAGAGAACGAGGGTGAGGAGAGCGTAAAGCTCATGGTTCACGGAAACACAATCACGGTATCAAAAGACGGAATAAACATTGAATCCGACAAGGATATTGGACTGAAAATAGAGGGAGACACAAAACTTGAAGTAAAGGGAAATGCCGAGGTCAAGACGGAGGGAGACACAAAACTTGAAGTAAAGGGAAATGCCGAGGTCAAGACGGAAGGTGATACGGCTATTTCGGGAAACAATGTAACCGTAAAATCAAGCGTGAAAACGGAGATTAAGGGCGGTCAAGTAGTTTTGGGTGGAACGGTGACACCGACAGGCAAGGGGGCGTTATGCGGGATTCCTGCCTGTCCTTTCACTGGAGCGCCGCATACTGGCGACACATCGGTTAACGCATAGACAAGGTTGGGGGATTATGGCACTCAGCGCAAGCAAGACAGGAAAGAAAATAGCGGACATCATCACTGACAGCGAAGCGAGCGCGGAGATGAAAGCAAAGGTACTTCAAATATGGACTGATGTAATGGACGCTATTTATACGGACATAAAGTCAGATTCACAGATAACAGTGGCAGCTGGAATCGCAGTCAGTACAACAGGTTCTTCCTCCGCACAGAGCGGAATGACAACGGCAACAGGAACGGCGACAATCGCATGAAATAAGGTGGTTCTATGGGTTCTTCTATAAGTCTATTGCAATGGCGGAAAGCCTATATGCTTGAATTTCTCGACAATGAAAAAGTACAGGAAGTATTTACTTTTTCGGTTGCGCCACAGGGCGTTGAGTTTGATTACCCACAGAGGATAAGCGAAACAAAGACTTTCGGAGGCTCAGTTTTCGATGATTACGGAAACGACACTTACAGAATCACCATAAGCGGCACGACAATCAACGAGGACAAGAAATTTATTTACAGGGGAGAAAAACCGCCGCTTTATCTTTCGGGAAGCAAGGAAATTGCGGAATTGCAAAAAATCATCAAGAACTGGGCGGACGGTAAGGATTCCTCCGAAAAAGGTAAGCTGCAAAACAGAAAAGTCTATCTCTATGACCTCTCAAGAATGAGTATGCCGCAGGTTGCGACTGGTACGGCGACAAGAAATTACTGGCGCATATTCATAAAAGACTTAAAGACGAAGCAGGACAAGAGCAATCCGAGGGCGGTGACATACACGCTTGAAATGACCGCCGTTGAGGATTCGGAGAAAAAAGCAAAGGGCTGGTTCGGAGAAAGTAACATTCAAGAAAAAATAAATGACCTTCAGAAGAAAATGGACGGCGCAAATTCTTTCATGGAGATTACGGAAGCTACGACAGCGGCGTTCAATGAGACTGCGGTGCTGATAAACAACTTCAAGAGCAATCTTTCGCGAATGAGCGTAAGGCAGATTGCCACGGCGAGCCTAGACAGCGTAACACGCATTTTAGGGGCGGATTCTTCGAGCCTTTACAACGACACGGCGAATATCCTTCTGGGGGTGCAGAATTTCAAGGCAATTTGCAACAACTCAGAGAGCGGAATCGTTAAGAAATCCTCATCGGAAAACAATTCTTTTTTTATAGTGCAGTTTAATACTAACGGCGGCTCATATGTGAAAACGAAGAAAGTAAGTTACTGTAAGGTCGTGGAAAAACCGACTGACCCGACAAAGGAACATTACAGCTTCGCGGGCTGGTATTCAGATTCAGAGCTTACGGCTGAATACGACTTTACGCAGGAAGTAACACAGGCAATCACGCTTCATGCGAAATGGGCTTTGGCAACGGCAAAAGTCATATACAATTCAAGGAACGGCACAACGATTGCGCCGCAGTATGTGACGGTAGGAGAAAAGGTTTCCGCGCCGACAAACCCAACGAGAAGCGGATATGTGTTTGACACTTGGTGTACGGATTCTGACCTTACACATGAATTTGATTTCAGCACACCGATTACCGAAAACATCACGCTTTACGCGAGGTGGACGAGAACTTGCGCCGTCACATTCAACACGAACGGAGGTTCAAGCGTTGATACGCAGAGCGTTGGAGTGGGAGGGCTTGCGGTATATCCTAGAACGCCAACAAGGGATAACTACATTTTCGCTTATTGGTGCATGGACTCTGAATTGCAGAATCCGTTCGATTTCTTAACGCCCATTACAGCCAACATCACGCTTTATGCTTGCTGGGTTCGGATTTCCAATACCGTGACATTCAACTCTATGGACGGAAGCCCTGTGGCAAGCCAAGATGTTTCTGTAGGTGGGTATGCAGCAGAGCCGACAGCGCCAACAAAGGACGGCTACGACTTCGTTTATTGGTCAGTTGACGAACTGGGGACTGAACGGTTCAGATTCGGAACTGCACAGGTTAAGGCGAATATCACGCTTTATGCGAAATGGGCTGAAAAAACTTGCACGGTTTCTTTTGACACTGACGGCGGAAGCGAGGTCGAATCGCAGATTGTAAGTTATGGAAAAAAGGCTGTTTTCCCTTCAATTCCGACAAAAGAGAATCGTGGCTTTGCGATGTGGCGGACAAGAAAAGAGGTTGAGGTTGATTCGGGCGAGACTGACGAAAACGGCGCACCGATTATGACCGTTGGGTATGAGTATGAGGAGTTTGACTTCAATACAGAGGTAAAAGAGGACATTACGCTTTATGCCTTGTGGTTCGGAGGTGAATGATGATAACTGAAAAAGACAGGCTGGATTTACTGACGGATTATCTTGCTCAAATGGAAGAGACAGCGTGTGAGCTTGTCGCATTGGCGAAAGAGCGGCAGACAACCACCGAGACGGTCATATATGTAGATACGGACGGAAATGACGCTGTGGCGAAAGTCTACGACTACAGAAGCTACGAATGGAAAAGCAAGGACACCTTAGACAAGCTGGCGTATGACTTTATGGGAAACGCTGATTACGGAACTCTTATCGCCTACTACAACAGGATTCAGAACGAATCTGAGATTGAGGCAGGGACTAGAATCAAGATTCCTATACTGAGTGAAACGACTGGCAGCAGAGGCAACCGTATCTATGCAGTCCCCGAAAAATGGAGTAACTACGGAACGGACATTGCCATTGATGATAACGGCGATTTTGCGATTTCGGGACAGGACGCACGGACTGTTACTGAGGTTGAAAATCTTGCACAGGCGATAGCCAACAGGCTTGAAACTGCAAGCGCAAGAAGAATACGGCTCACCGCTTACGGAATAAGAAGCAACATCGGAGACCCTGTAGCCGTTGAAAGTTATCTGACATCCACAATTGAGCAGACAATTAAGGCAGACCCAAGAATAAGAGAGGTGAATGAAATAACCTTTTACGGAGACGGAGACACGCTGAATCTTGAAGTCAGCTACACGGACATAAACGGAAACGAGGGAAATTACAAGGGGGAGTTATAAAATGGCAAAAATCAGAAGATACGATGAGATTATGACGGCGGCAACCGCCAACATGATAGCGAAACAGGACAAAGTGACGGACTTCAACGAGGGAAGTATCATTCACACTATCCTTGATACGGTCGCAAGAATCGCTGAGAGGGCGTATGTTGCGATAAGGCAGGGGTATAATGACCTGCTCTCAATCTTGCCATACTCACTTTTCGGAATGGAGAAAAAATCGGGATTGTACGCGAGCGGAACTGTGATTTTTTCCCGAAGTTCGGCTTTATCCACTTCTACAATAATCTCAAAGGGAACGAGGGTTTCTGACGGAGAACATTATTATGTCACTACGGAAGCAGGAACGATTGCCGCCAATTCCGTTTATTCTGACGAGATAGCAGTGATGGCGGTAGAAGCTGGGAGCAAGTACAACATAGCTGGCGGTGCGATTAATGCGATAGAGAGCATAGTTCCAGCCGATGTTGTTTCCGTAACGAACAACCTTGCCTTTACAGGCGGAACGGACGAGGAGACAAAGACTGAGTTCGAGGCAAGGTTCAAGAACTACATCAACGGTCTTTCTGGAACAAACCCATACGCGATAAAAAACGCGGCACTGAGCGTGAACGCCGTCAGAAGTGTATCGACACAGAATCACAAGCCTCCGTACAAAAACATCTACAACATGAGCATTTATGTTGACGACGGCTCGGGCGGAGCGGCGGAAGAGGTCATAGAAGCGGTGAAACTTGCGGTGGAGGGAGACGATACGGCAGAAAATCAAGGACATCTCGCACCGGGTGTCAATGTCAGGGTTCTTGCACCAACGGCTATTCCTGTAAATGTGGTCGCGGAGGTTTCCGTTTATTCCTCCGATACGGACGAAGCAAAGACTGAGATTGAGGGCGTTATATGCTCCTATGTCAACTCACTCACAATTGGCAAGGCTTGTATCGTTTCGGAGCTGATAACAAAGATAATGGCTCTGAACTATGTAAAAGATGTTTCAATCCTCTCGCCGACAGGCAATGTAGAGCCTAGCATTTCGCAGATTGTGAGAATCGGGGCTGTGTCACTTACTTTGAGCGAGGTTGAGCAATGGCGGTAAACACAATAGGTGATTTTATCAGAAGCGTTTTCTCAACAATGGTAAATAAAAACGGAACGATTTTTAAGGCGTTGCTTGCCGACAAGGAAAACGGGGACGGCACGGTGGAAAAAATCTTCACCGATTTAGAGGAGACCCGTAAAGCATGGACTGACATAAAGAGCGTTTACGACATGACTGGTGAAATGTTTGAGAAAACAATGGATTTGATTTCGGTACTTACAATACTTCCGTCAGACACGGAGAAAATCTACCTCAACAGGCTCAGACTTCTTTTCTACAGGGACGGACATACCCTGTGGGGTACGAGATACGATATTCTGAACATATTCAAAAAATTGCTTGCAAATGAAAATGTTTATCTCGTTAACAATACGGACGACAAGAATCTGCTTGCAAACGGAAACTTTGAGCATAAGACGGACTGGATTCTAGAGGATTGCAGCTATGAGCGCGAGGCAAGGTTTGAGGAATCGACAGGCATTTTGTTCAATGCGAGCGGTTTTCTGAGGCAGACCGTAAGCGGGCTTTCGGCGGACACCACTTATTTCCTGCACTTTTTTGTGAGGGGGAAAATAAGGGTAAAGATTACCGACAATAACGGGCGTTGCTGGAATCCGAACGGCGGGGAAGTCGGAAGCTGGGCAGACACGGAGCATTACATATCTTTTTCAAGCTCTGACTGGGATAACAGGAGCGTTTTCTTTATCACAGATGAGTGTGCAACGGCAATTACCGTTGAATTTGCCTATGTTTCGGGCGAATACGCCTTTTTGGACTATGTGCGCCTTAACGAGAAGGACGGAACTTCCACATTCAGCCTTATAGCGGTGTTCGAGGGTGTGTACAGCGACAAGACCGCTCATTTTGCGCCCGGAGAAAATGACCAGTCCGTCAGACCAGCTGACTACAAGAAATACGGCTACTATGCGGGCGGAGATGAGGACACGGAAAAAAAGGCGGACGGCTCAAAGTCATTCTTCGATAATTCGCCGATTAAGGAAGGTTCAAGCCCTGTCTTTCAAGGAGGCACAAAGGACACCGAGCCGTTAGACGGGTACGAGAATATGAGCTACAACAACGAATCAAAGGCTTTTGCGCCCGGTGACGGTGATGAGAATATCGATTACAGCAAGGCAAGTTACTTTGACAACACCTTCATTTTCGGAGCGACAGGAACGGCTGCGACGGAGATTTATCAAGAGCTGCTGGATATAGTTCAGCCAGCGGGAATAACAGGCATGGTTGAGATATTGACGAGGGAATCTGACGATTAGGCAGAAAAATAATTTTTAAGAGGAGGCTAGAATATGTCAAACTTTAAGACTGCGCTTGCAATGGAAAACGAGATTTTCAAAGCCACGGACTTCAACTTTGGTTATGATTCGATTATCTCAAACATTGCGGCGGCAATGAAAGCGGTTCTTTCGGGGAGCGAGGGAAACTATGTTATCGGCGGAAAGGTCACGCCCTACAGTTCGGGCGGACTGAATGTGTCAATCGCACCGCTCTATGGGTTTTGCAATCGCACGGGCATTGCCGTAGCGGAGGACGAAACCACTGAGCCAGTGAGCTTTGAGGAGGCGGACAGTGAGCGAGACCGCATTGACATCATAGAAGTCTGCGGAACGGAAACAGGCTATGACCCACAGACGAGAAAATTCATTGACCCTTCATTAGATACGGAATTGACGCGAACCGTGAACACGAAGAAGAAAATCGCGCTCACGGTCGTCGTAAAGAAAGGCTCTGCTGGTTCTGAGAGCGCGCCAGCGGTAGACATGGGGTATATCAAGATTGCGGAAGTGCATATCCCAGCGGGAACTAACAACATCACCGCCGACATGATTAAGAACATTGACGCAAGGAAAAGCGAGGTAAGCAACACAGGCTGGACTACAAACGAACAGGCTACCTTTAACCCGGGGTATCTTGCGGACAACCTCCACGCTTTCATGGAGAATCACAATGAGGACGGAAGCCACAAGGGAGCGGTCATAAAAGCGGCAAACATCGACTTCGGAACTGGGAGCGCGCAGGTAAAAGCCGCGAATATGCCGACTGGTCAGAGCATGAGCATTCACGGCTCAAACTTCACGAGCTTACGGAGCGTTGCTGATTTAATCGCCGCGCTTGCTGAGAACACGAATAACCTCTACAGGTACTCGAATGACATTCTCTCGCGCTTTGATTTCTTGTCCGATTCGCCAGTCGCCTGTTCGACAGGAAACATAGACATTCGGACGGGCGGGGAAATGACTGTTGACGGCGTTTCCGTGTCAATCGGGCAGCTTGTTTTTCTGAAAGACCAGACCGACAAGACCGAGAACGGCTTCTATGAGGTGCAGTCGGGCGCATGGAACAGGTATGCGGGCTACACGAACGCCACGCCCACCGCTTTCGTGCATAAGCTCATATTCGTGAAAGCTGGAACTGTCAACAAGGGCAGGGTTTTCTACCTCAACGGCGACTTCGACACGATTGACAGGGACGAGCTGAATTTCATTGAAACGCGTCATTACAAGGCACAGGAAGTTTACAACGAGCTTTCTGGAAGCAGCGGAACAAACGGAAGCAGCGGAACAAACGGAAGCAGCGGAACAAACGGAAGCAGCGGAACAAACGGAAGCAGCGGAACAAACGGTGGCTCAACGGAGGGAAGAAACCTTCTTACAGTTCTTGGCGTTGCGACAGTCGCAGAGGCAATGGCAATTCTGCATGAAAAATGCAACGGCGAGGGCAAGGCTGATTTTTCTGGGCTGATGATAGGAGATTACCTTGACTTGCCGAGCCTTACCGTGAGCGGTACTACCTACACATGGAGTGACGCATACCAGAACCTGCGCATTGTGATTTCTGGATTCAACCACTACATCTATTGCGGTGAGACGGAGAACACAAAGAATCATATCCTTTGGACTTTCAAGAATGTTGTATTACAGAGACAGATGAATAGTTCTGATACAAATACCGGCGGTTATAACGCAAGCGCGATGAAAACTTTTCTTGACGGCGCATTTGCGACTGGCTTGGGGGCTGCGCTTGGCTCAAACGATTATCTTTACACTATCAGTAGAGCAATTTCAAAGAAGGGTTCTACAGGATGGGTAAGAGATACAGTCTTCCTGCCTACAGAAGTAGAGGTTTTCGGAGTTGTAACTTACGGAGATGACCAAGTCGCATGGAATACAAATATCCAGTACCCGATTTATCGCGATTCTTCATATTACCGTTGTAAAAAATATAACGGTTCACGCGCTTGGTGGTGGGAAGCTACGCCTTATGCCTCGAACGCCACCTACTTCTGCAATGTCAGCGACGGCGGCAATAGCGGCCACAACTTTGCGCACACTAGCGGTGGCGTTGCCCCGGCTTTCTGTACCTGCTAAGGTACAGAATCGTATCTTTAATAAGGCGGCTTTACGCCGCCGATATAAACTTAATTTTTATAAGGAAAAATGGGATAAAAAAGAAATATGTCGGTCGTTAAAAATAAGAGAAATCTATCACGCTTGGAGTTTTATAGTGTTGCCAGACAGCTGAGGGAAGATTTGACAAGATTCCTGCTCAGAGATTTCGGTATCAGAAACAAAATCTACAAAGAGGTTTTGGAGGATAATACGGAACTGACGACAATAGAGGGTTATCCCGAATGGATTGTAGATTACCTTAGAAAAGCGATAATCGTAACGGTAAATCAGCTTATGGATAACATTGTGGCGGCAAATTCCATTTATCCAATAAATATGCGTGAGGCTGAGGAAAGGCGGATTTTGCAGGACAGGGCAATAATGAACTGCGAGCAGCTTTTACAGAAACTAACTTATTGCGCCGATGTGCTGCCAGTGTCTTTATTAAAGTTTGAGCCGTATGCGGTAACGATTGATAAAGAAATCGCGTTGTTGAAAGGCTGGCGCAAAAGCACAAACGCAATAAGCGCAAAGATTATGAATAAGGGTGAAAGAATGAGGCAATAAAGAATTAAAAAAGTTTATGGGAAAACATCTATAGAGGAACGCCTTATGCCTCGAACACCACCAACTTCTGCAATGTCAACAACAACGGCAATAGCAACAACAACAATGCGAACAATAGCGGTGGCGTTGCCCCGGATTTTCAAAGGCGGTCGTAAGTGTAGGTTTTATACCGTACCGTCCACTTGGAAAGGAGATGTTTTCCTTCCAGTCTTAAATGACTGGTAAAAAAGTGCTTGATATGTTCGGGCGGACGCTTCTTGCATGGCGGAAGTTGTGTAGTTATCTTCCGTTTCATGCCCGGTAACATTACGCGGCTTATTGCTGAAATTACACACGCCGTACAGAAGGGTATGGCGAAGCCGTACAAGCACATCTTTTGTTTTTTTAAGGGGGGCTGAATGACGAGCGAAGAGCGAAGAAAAGGAAGAAGAGAACGCCGCGAGGCGGAGCGGAAGAGGAAACATGATGATTATATCCGCAAATATAACGACTTCAACCTTGTTTTAGATTTAGACAATCTCAAAGCTGCCTACAGAAAATCTAGGCGCGGTGTCGCTTGGAAAGAGAGCGTACAGAGGTATGATTTATTCCTTATGAGCAATCTTGCAGAGACAAAACAGAAACTTTTGAGAGGCGAGAGCGTTTCAAAAGGATTCGTTGAGTTTGACATACGCGAGCGCGGCAAGATACGGCATATCCGAAGCGTACATATTTCCGAAAGAGTTGTGCAGAAATGTCTTTGCGACAATGTTCTTACGCCGCTTATGACACGCTCATTGATTTATGATAACGGCGCGAGCATTAAAAACAAGGGTATTCACTTTGCCATGAATCGCTTGAGATGTCATTTATCACGCTTTTACCATGAGAACGGTAATAATGACGGTTATGTGCTTGTCATTGATTTCTCAAAATACTTTGACAATATCCTGCATGAAAAACTTTTTGAAATGCAGAAGAAAAACATAACTGATGAAAAAATCTTTAGGCTTTATAAAAGTTTTGTAACGGTTTTCGGAGACGGCATTTCTTTAGGCTTGGGAAGTCAGGTCTCGCAGATTTCGGCAATATCATATCCGAATAAGCTAGACCATTACTGCAAGGAAATGTTGAGAATTAGATATTACGGCAGATACATGGACGATACATATTTGATTCACAAGGACAAGAAACATCTTGAACACTGTTTGACAGAGATTGAAAGAATATGCGATGAGCTTGGAATAAAGCTGAATCCGAAGAAAACTCGCATAGTGTCATTGGGCGAGGGCTTTTGGTTCTTGAAAGGCAAATACAGTTTGCTTCCCAGCGGTAAAATCGTATGCAAGGCGAAAAGAGACGGAATTATCCGCATGAAAAGGAAACTGAAAAGTTTTAAGAAAAAGTATGCTTCGGGCTTAATGCCGAAAGAAGACATTTACGCTTCCTACCAGTCATTCAGAAGTCATTTGTTACATTTTGACAGTTATCACTTGGTTAAAAACATGGATATATTCTACAAAGGTTTATTCCATGAAGAAAATATTACAGGGGGTAGTGATTATGAAAGACGCTACAAAAAATGTTTACTTAGCGATAAAGGGCGGTGCAGTCGTTCATCATACCGATTTGTCGGCTATGGAGACTATGGACGGTATCAGTGTACCTGACATGACAATCACGGAAGAGGAGTTTGAGGCAGCTGGCGGACTTGTACGCCTTATTGACGGCAAAATCTTCTTGGGAAAAACTGACGCTGAAAAAACGAGCGAAGAGGCGATAGAAAAAATCCGTGAGTTAAAAATGCAGCTTGCGGAGACTGATTATATCGCGTCAAAAATTGTCGAAGGAAGCGCAACGACAGAGGATTATGCTGATAAAATCGCAGAGCGGCAGGAATGGAGAGCGGAAATCAACCGCCTTGAAAAGCTTGTCAGTTAGTGTGTTTTGACGCTGATATATTGCAAAAAATACAATGTATGATGTATCATATAGGCACATACAACATTAGTTTTACTGGTTTTTAGGCAAAGCCAAAGCCGCTATCTGATTCAGTCGGGTAGCGGCTTTTTTTATTCTTATGTCGCAGAGGGAAAAGACAATGCTGGAAGTCATATCAAAAAGTTCGCCGCTCAATCTTATAATAACAGGATTTTTTGTCTTATGCGCGATTTTCATAATCGTCAAAACGATTAAGGAGCTTACGGTAAAATTCGGAGACAAAAGCATTTCCTTTTCAAACAAAAAAACACAGGCTGAGATAGTCAAGGTAGTTACGGACTATGCGGACTTCAAATATAAAATCAAGGAAGAGCAGAGCGAGGGAATAGCCGACTTGCACTTACAAGCAAAAAGGGTTGTGAAGGTTCGGTTAGACCAATATGTAAAAAGAATAACAGTCGATTACATAACAGGGCTGAAAGAATCAGTGATGAACGCCGAGAGCGTAGGGCTTACGATGAGCGTCTTTTCCCTTTTAATGAGGCTTCTTTACAATGAGATGTTTAAATTTTGCATGGAGATTTACGAGAGGAATCACCTCAAAGACAAATCGGATTCAGACTTGCAGGAGCTTTCTGACATAAATTATGAGCGTCTGGCTGATGTTTTCCGCGAGTTCATGCAGACAAACTGGATTGACATAATGGGGAGCTACAAAGTTTTGCATGATGTCTGCGAGAAAGAAAAAGAATTCGTAAAACACCTTGTGCTTCATATCCTTTTTCAGTTCAGGGATTTAAGCCGTCAAAAATACGAGCTTATAAACACGATAAACGATATAGATTGCAAGGTAAGGACGGACACGCAGGGAACAGGGAGACTTCCCACTAACGCAATCTCCATTCTTTCAGACCTTTATATTGCGGGAACGGGGCTGAATAAAAACAGCGTTGAGAACTGGCTTTCGGGCGGAAGCGGTAATAATAAATAAAAAAATGACAATGGGGGAAGAGCATGAATGTAATTGACGGACAATTTTTGCTAAAAATCTTTGTGGCGGCTTTTGCCACCGTTGGAATCGAGGAGTTCATCAAGAACTTTCTGAATACAAAAAAAACATATGTGTACGCACTCCTTATGATTCCGCTTTCAATCGGCAGTTATTTTTCCGTTGAAGTGCTGCCTATGTGGGTAATCGGCGGACTTCTGACAATAGGGTGCGTTCAGATTTCGTATCAGACGATAGTGCAGGGGTTCAAGGCAATCATCGAGAACCTCGCGCGCAAAATAGGAAGCGAGGGGGTGAAGAATGTATAAACAGCTGGTCTGCTCAAAAATCGGAAAGAGCGGGTGTTATTTTCTTTCGCTGGTGTACATTGCGGAAAACATCACGGGAAAGAGAGTTGATATTTTTCCTCTTTATGAAAAGGGAATCAAGGAAAAATGGTTTGACGATGAGATTTATATGGAAAAACCGTCAGCGATGATGAGCTATCTTGTCGGCAAGGAATGCGATGTGCGGCACGATAAGGTTGGTTACAAGCCGAAGGAAAACGAGTATGAGATTACACGCTACGAGCTGCGGGAAACAGGCGTGACATACGCACATTTCGTTGTCACAAGGAACGGAAAACTTGTCTATGACCCGTTCGGAGCAAGCAGGACACGGACAAAGGGAAACGCTGTCAGTACCAGAATAGTTAAGGTGCTTTAATCACAGGGAGAGCAGAAATTATGAGGGGGATTCTTTATGCAAAAAAAATCTTTTTTGTCATTCTCGTTTATGTCGGTTCTTTTATGTTCCAGTCCTGTTCCTCTTGTCGGGAAATCGCAAAATCAGACATTGCGGACGCTATCGCAGGAAATTCATATGCAGCTGGAAGACTTGAAGCAACAATCACTGCGCTTGACGGAACAATTAGCGGCAGCAGAAAGCGAATTGCAGACATCATCGAAGCGAGTAGAGGAATTGCAGACGGAATTGAGAGAATTGAGTATCTGTTTGAAACATACGAATCGGAAGTTGAGAGATTACTCAGCGAAATTGATTCAATACGAGCAGAAATTGAAATTCCGAGCAAAAATAATTCTGACGGCGGCGATAGTTCTAGCGGCGGAGATTTTGATACGGATAATCTTATTGATATTGAAACTGAAATTCGGGATAAAGATTCCTTATCTTTTAAACCTTCTGCTTTAGCAAAATTATGACAATAAAAACGGATTTAAAAATCATCTAGCTCATCTACCAAAGCCCGGATAAGCCGCCTTTTCTTTTCGGGAAGGGCTGCTATTCTATATTCCAACATATCATCTATGTTCTTCATTTTGCCTGTAATAAGATATTCCACCGTAACGCCCAGACAATCGGCAAGTCTTACGGCGACATCGGCGCGGGGGATAGTTCCCGTTACCTTCCATGTGGATATTCCGTTCTGACTGATTCCGCATGAGTGGGCGATTTCCGATTTTAAGATTCCCTTGCTATTGCAGAGCCTTTCAAACCGCTCAATGAATGTTTCTTCTTTTTCTGTACGCATAATTTGAGTATCGGTAAAAATTGTATTTTTTTACAACAGGCGAAATAAAGCACGATACAAATAAGAAGAAAGTTTGAAAATCTGAATCCGTATAAATATCAGTGCAAATAAGAAGAAAACTGATTGTTTTTTTGTATATCTTATATAAGAGTGTATAGCTTGATTAAATCGCATTTAAGATATATACTTCAAGGTAACTTTCGTAGAAAGTGCCGAGAGTTCTTTTTTTGCCGTCCTAGAAGTTGGTCTGAACTTCTAGGACATCTTTTTATATGGAGAAAGTTCTGTGAATTACAAAAATGTGTATATTTCGGGAAAAATAACAGGAAACGAAAACTATAAGGCTGAGTTTGCCAAAAGAGCTACAGAATTAAAGCGCATGGGGTTCTACCCAATAAATCCTGTCAAGATTTACGAACGCCTTAAAATCGAGCTGGGAAGAGAACCTACTTATGACGAGATAATGACAAAGGACATCGAGGAGCTAAAGAATTGTGAATACATCAATTTCCTTGACGGCTGGGAGAAGTCCGAGGGCGCAAGGAAAGAATACAGTATTTCTGTAGAAAACAATATAAAAGTGCTAAAAATATACTTGTTATCTGATAAATGGTAAAGAATGACAATATATGCGAAATATTCTTAGTGATTAAAATAAAGCATGAGTTTTAAGCGCACTTTTGCTTACAGTCGGTAAGCATATATTCGTAGATTATGTTTTTTAGCGAAACGCTCATTGTTTCGTCTATGCCGTCTTGCAATGTATCACGGAGCGTTACGGGGTAATAAACGCCGTCTACACAGGCTTTCATTCCGTCTTTGTAAATGCACAGCTCAATTTTCCTTTTTGCGATGTTCGGGGCGTTTACGCTGAACTTGTAGCCTTGAAACGAGATAACGCCCGAATTGTCGCAGGTTCTCTCAAAGCGTGAGCAGATAAATTCTTTGTAGTTTACAGGCGGTTTTCGCCATACATCATCTTTTTTTGCTGCAATGGCGAATTCATCATTGAAAATCTTTGTATACTGAGTTTTCAAGAAGTCGTTTGCAGTTTCAATGGTCTTAATCTTGAAGTGCTTGAAATACCACGGCAAACGCCCTTGAAGGGTGCGCCACATTCTTTCTACACGCCCCTTTGCTTGCGGAGACCATGCAAGAATCTGTTTAATGCGGAAATGGTCTAAAATCTTCTGCCATTGCGTCCGCTTTTGGTGGATTCCCGCCAACTGTTCTTCTATTGTGAGCTTTTCTCTGTCTTTTGGATTCACACAGAAAATGGCGGAGCGGTCGGAGTATAAATCGAACATAACGCCTTTATTTTCAAATGTTTGTTCGAGAATGTCATAATATCCGTATACACATTCATTTTCGGTCATGCAAAGCCCTGTAAGCTCTTCTTTAGCGTCATCAATCGCTCCGTGCAGCGTGTAATACGCCGTATCGCCGCACCATAAAAACCATTGATAAGGAGTAGCGTCTATCTGTACCAAATCGCCGCCACTGTCGCGCCTGTATCTAGGTCGATGTTCCTTTTCCTTTCGCTTTATATTCCTTTTTTCGGGTGATTCTATTCCAGCTTCTGTAAGTATTTTATAGATTGTCTTGTATGAATAATGAATTTCGTAATAATCGTTTAGGGCTTTTCTGAAAAAATTGAAGTTGATTCCGTCAAAACTTGTCTTGTAAATATCAATAATTTTCTTTTTGATTTTTTCGGGAACTTTATTTTTGGGCTTCATTCCCCTGTGTCCGTTTATGAGAACTTTAGAGCCTTTTTCTTTATAGGCTTTTTTCTTCACGCTCAAATATGTCCGGTTATATCCTGTGATTTGAGAAACCTGTTCGAGTGTGTATTTTTTGTCAATCAGACCTTGCAAATAAAATTCAAGATTCTGTTTGTTTTTCGGGTGCTTAACAGTACGCATAATTTCGCTTCCCGATTTATCATCGAACGGCAACCGCTAAAACTTTAACTTGCAACCATAAAAAAAGTTATCGGGTGCAAAATGACAACCATTTGACAACCAAATGTAAAAAGTACGGAAACCACAAGAAAATTACTTGCAACCAAAATAAAATTATATGGAAGCCATAAAATATTTAGTGGTTTTACAATGGCAACCATAAAAAAAGTTATCGGGTGCATAGGATAGTATAGTCTAGTCTAGGTAAGTATAGATTAGTTTAGGATAGTATAGACTAGGAAAGGATAGTTACGCGTGCGCGCGTAAAAACTTTTTCTTTTCAAAATCTTTTTTTTATTTTTCAGAAAAAAATATCTTGAATCAAATTTCGCTTTTCGCTAACATTCCGAACTATCCCTGTTGCTTTTATTTTTTTTCATCTTGTTTTCCCATTTTTTAGAAAATACTATACAGAGTTTTTTTTCAAAAAAAATGCTAAAAAATGAGGTTTAGATTAACCAAAACTATTGACA
>JAEEGL010304341.1_pt1 | contig 56887 bp, 84 predicted proteins | sample 9134231 | NCBI WGS metagenome assembly JAEEGL01 (sample SAMN16246548, study PRJNA631951) | gut metagenome | biome: gut microbiome; feature: rumen; material: fiber-attached | host: Bos | place: Iran: Karaj | collected 2018-10
AGACTGTAAATCTGCTGGCACTGCCTTCGGTGGTTCGAATCCACCTTCCCCCACCAATACGATTAACCGCTGAAAACACCTGTTTTTGGCGGTTTTTCTTTTGTTTTCAGAACTTTTTGTCAGGTTTGTAATCTTCTCATTTTTGTGCGTTACAACGCTTTCTAACAGTTTTCTAACAATTCATCTATTGCAGTTGCCATCTTGGTTTTTGTCTTTGCTTGGATGTGGCCGTAAATGTTCATGGTGGTGCTGATTGTACTATGTCCAGACCATGCGGAAATTTCTTTCATGTTCATGTTCTTTTCAAGCAATAGGCTAATATTCGTATGCCGCAACTCATGTAACCGAAGGCGTTTCATTCCTGCGCTCTCACACATTTTTGGGAAAACTCTTGTTACATATTCCAACGGAATTAAATCGCCATTTACTCTGACACAAACATAATCAGTCCATTCAAGATTGTAGCCAGGATATTGTTTGCGCTTATCTTGCCACGCCTTAACATTTTTCAAATACTCAATCGTTGCATCACTCATTGGGAATGCCCGATACGATGCGTCTGTTTTTGCATTTGGTTTGTAATGTGTGTTTGCTTTTTTAGAGCCGCTTGATCCCCTATCTGACATTGTTCCTCTGATATAAAGCACTTTGTTATCAAAGTCAATGCAATCCCATCTTAGGCCGATTATTTCACCGCGCCGGAGTCCAAACTTCGCAGCAAGATAAACCACAATTTCAATTTTTGAACTTTTTGCTACTTCGAGAATTTTCTTGCAATCTTCAACAGAATAGAAGTTTGCAAGATGTTTTTCTTTTGATGGCAATTCAACCTTGTCTGAAGGGTTGGTTTTAAGGCGATCTGTCTTTACTGCGTAGGATAAGCATTTATGAATGTTTGCATGATAATGATGGATTGTGTTTGCAGAAACATTATCGGTTTCCATTTTGTAAGCATAGAAACTTTGAATATCAAATCCTTTAAGATCACACAATTTAATCTTACGCTCCTTGAAATATGGAGCAATAACATTATTAACAGTGTTTTTATAACTGTAATATGTTTCTTCCGAAATTGTGTGCTTTGTTTCTTCTAACCACATAAGAAGATAATCAGAAAACAGAATGTTATTATCAAGACTAACAACTTTGTTTTCCCATTCTGCAAGAAGTTCTTGACGCTTTGCCTCAATTCTACGTTTGTTATTGCCAGACGCGCTTAAATCTGTTTTAATCCATTTTTGTTTTCGTTTCCGATTATCACCGAGGCCGGTGTAGTACCCAATCACAACATAATAAATATCGCCTTTTGTTGCAATACTCGCTGTTACTTTTGCCGCCAATTTGATAAACCTCCTTTTTTGCGGCAACAAATACCGATTAGATTATAGCATATTATATTCTGCATTTCAATCGGTATTTTGCCATTTTTAATAAATCCGATGATAACAAAAGGCAGTTAGCAAATATAACCAACTGCCTTTGTTTTTACTTTCTCCTCCACAAACAATCAATGTTTTTCTCAGCATCTTCCCGCGTTTTGTAAACTCTCAATAACAAACTATCTTTACTCGATAAAACCAAATCCGGCGTAACATTGCAAAATGGATCATTAAGTTTTCTTGTAAAACAATAGCATTCACGTTTTCTACTTGTTATTTTGTAGAGTTTCATTTCTTCTATTTTCGCGTGATGATACCCGTCTGGCATAAGAACAAAATATCTCTTATTTAGTGTAAATTCTTCTTCTGAATACTTCAAAACTATATCAAGAGCATCTGATAAACCAGCAACATAAGACGATTGTTCATCTGTCATATCGAGAGAACTGTTAATTGTTATTTGTTTGTTGAGTTCTTCTATCACTCTTTTCAATTTGTGCCTGTACTTCCGAATCCTCCGCGATCTGAACAGCCAAGATCATCAACTTCGATAAATTCAATCTCAGGCTGTCGTTTTACAATTCTAAACTGACATATTCTATCATTGGTTTTAATTTCTGTATCTCGCGTTGCTAATGCGGGAAAACGCCAAATATCGTTATTGCCGCTATACGAATTGTCAATGACTCCCATGTGATTCGTCTGGAGGATGCCCCAATTTTTGAATGTAGAACTGCGCGGGACAATATGTGCTTCATAATCATCTGGCAGTTTCATCGAAACGCCGAGGTTGATTAGTTTGAACTCTCCTGCCTTAATTTCAACATCTTCTGCTGCGCGTAAATCAATCCAGTCGCCAACTGCGATTTTTGAGATTGGTATAATGTCTTTGTTGTGGTACTTAATTTTGATTTGTTCCATATTTCACCTATTGATTTCTTTTAGATATTTGCTTTTGGTTTCTGCTAAATATTTTTCAATTAGTCTGCTTTGATCTTTTGTTTTACTGTAAGCAATTATATTGATTGTTTCTTGCCCTTTACGGTTTATGCCGTGGTTAGCGAGATACTTGATATTGTTTTCTACAAGATAATTGCAGAGCCGCAAAACATCATCTTTATCGCTGCTTGTCAAATGAAATTGCCACTTATCATCTTTTTTGCATTTATCAAGTATAGGAAATGCGATTAAGTTTCCTATACCTGACGCAACTGAAATTATTATGATTGTAAGCAAAGAATCATCTTCTACGACTTTGGAAATAATGAAGTAAAAGAGCAACTGAGAAATTACAACTAATATTGATGAAATAATTTTTGCTCCACGATACTGTAGAATTGATTTTGCTGTCAGAATAATATTATCAAGTATTTTGATAACGAATAGTGTAATATAAATCATTTATCCTTTTTCAAAAATATATAGACCGCAGTGGCACATACCGTTTTCGCCATTCTTAATCATATCTCTAAACTCTTTGCACATACATTTCGTATCTGCTGTCTTAGAAATTCGGCAAGGACAATAGCCATTATTTTCTTTTAGTTTTGCTTTAATCTCGTTTACTGTGTCTTTATCAGGATTTAATTTAACCATGTCTAAATCTCTTTCGCATATTGATTTTCGCTTTTCAAAATTACGCCAAGTGTTTCATCAAAATGGGAGTTGCTATTTGGGATAAATCGGCCATATTTTATAATGATTGGGCTATATTGTTTTATGTTAGATAATCGAATTATTGAGGAAACTTCCTGCTCTGTATATCCAGTGTAGATTATAATATCATCATTGCATCCTTTATCTCTGAAATTTTTAATGAGCGCTACTACATCAAGAACGCTATCAAATGGTTCAAGACCTGCGAATACAACGGCACTCGTAATATGGTTTTCAAGATAACGATTTACAATATTTTCATAGCTTATTTCAATACCTGGTGCAGCAGCAAGTGTGCTATTTTGACACACTTGCATACCGCATTCCTTATCACATTTGAATGAACAAGTTGGGAACATTATAACCATACTTGGTTTTTTGTAGTTTACAAAATCTTCATCCAGTAAGCCTTTAACAATCATTCGCGCATCATCTCCGCGTACTCATACCATCTTCGAGTATTAAACTCTTTGAACCTATCTTTTGAATAACTGCGTGTAGGCACAAGATAACCAACAATTCGCTGGTAAGTGTCAAACACTGGTTTGCCACAAATCGGGCAGTAATCAGTACCGACAAATCCATGATGGTTTTCGCACTCATTGATCCTTGTATTAAACGCAAAGTAGATAACATCTGACAATGCAATCATATTAAGAATGTCCCACGCTGCATCGTTATTGGGGAAATTCGCTTCAAGATTAATATGGCTGATAGAACCACCAGAACATTTTGCGTCCAAAATCGAACTAAGGCGAAGTTTCTCCTTTAGTGTGCATTTCGCAGAAAGCGGAATCCATTGATTTGAATATATAAACTTGTCGTTAATACTGTAAAGGAGATTATCTTTTTGGCAAAGAATAACGGCGGCTCGTTCAGCCGGTACGCTTTCGATATTAAACGAGAAATCATTTGTGAAATTATCTTTTACATCGTTAAGAACATCGAAAATTTTACTTGCGAAATCAATACCTTTGTCAGTGTATGATATATTTCCAAATTCATCTGTTGTGGTATAACCAAACTTTTCTATTACTTCATATAGGCCGAGAATACCGATAGTACAGTATTGCTTGTCCATTTCAACCGCGCCGTCTTGATAGTTTGGCAATAAACCTTTTTCAACATTGCGTTTAATGATATGCCTTACTATTTCAAGTGCCTTGCAACACAAAACTGCACGTTTACGCAATAAAGCAAGATATTTCTTTTCGTCACATTCCGATTCAAGCGCAATACGCATAAGGTTTATTGTATTAACCTTGACCGAGCCGATAGATAGAGCCGTGCCGCCGATTGAATTGATAAATGCATTCAGTTTTGAAGTATCAGAAAGAAGTCTGCAACAATTAGAAAGTGTGGTTACATCTTCGCTAATAAAGAAGTTGCTGTCATTCCACTTAACATTATGGTCTGAACACCACCGCGCAAATTCCTGATCGACAAATACATTATACTGCTTTGTCTTAATCATTTCTTCTGCTTCTTCTTTTGAAATGCCGCTACGTTTCAGTAAACTATATGTAAGCACAGGAAATGTGAACATATTTTCTTCTCTAATTTCTGAAACAACTTCCATAAAAATCTTTTGGTGTTCAATCAAATCATCAATGCAATCAATAGCGAATGTACCATCTGGATATTCAACGCCGCCAAATAGGGCCTCAATATAGTTTTTGTCAAAGATTGAAACATTAACGAAGGCCGTTTGGTCAATGCGCATGAATGGCTGGTTAAGCCTATAAATCAACTTTTGGAAAGTCTGACGCAGGTAGTATTCTGGACTTTTAATGAAATAGCCCGTTTCACAATCACGCTTCCAAAAATAATATGTCCAGATTAAAATATTTGGAATACCAACAGCGCCGGAGCTGCGATTGCTCATATAACTAATGTATTCAATCACATCATCAACAAATGTGGTTAAGTGTCTTGGTGCTTTGTTGTTATAATTCTTTAAGAAGAACAGACCTTCAGTAGCAAGCCGTGTAAGATCGTAAGCATAGCAGTATGGAATATATGTAGTTGATGGCGCATCGTGCATATAAAAGCCGCCATTATATTCTGTTTCAAGCCACTCTTTCGCTGTGCGGAGGTTGTACTTCTTTTTTAATTCATAAAAGATTTTGTTAAACGCGAACAGTTTATCTTCTGACTTTCCCTTTTCACTTAGCAGGCTTCTAATATCTTTACTGGAGGCATTTGCATTTGCGTCAATTGTAACATCTGCAACATTCTTATCAATGAAACCGTCAATAAAGTCAGAAAAGTTTAATTGTGATTCATGTATGCCATTAAGAATATCAAAATCTTCGCCGTATTTATCACTTAATGCCTGTACCGTTTTTTCAAAGTCTCTATTAACTTTTATCGGAATATTCAAGCATTTACCTCGCTTTCATTTATCCAAGCTGCGGCTTCTTGGAAATTCAGTAGTTTACCATCAACGCTCAAAACAGGCACGGCATCAATACCAAGAGATGCCATTTGTTCTGTATCATTGTTTTCTGTATATGTAATGTCTTTTGCCGCAAGTTTTTTCTTTAACACATTACATTTTGGGCATCCAGTAGAATATAAAATGATTTCCATTTATATCTCCTAAATCAATACAAGATTTACTATATAATCAACTGTGTCCTCCATAGTTTTCTCAAAATGAGAAAAACAACTTTGAATCCACGGATGTTCTATTTCTTTTTCACCAAATCCTACTACTGTGATATTTCTTCCTGTTCGATTTGCACCGAGAATAAAACCTAATTCAATAGCAAGTTCTATTTCGCATTGTGCGCTGTCTGCTGTTCTATCTGTATTGATAACAATTACATCACTATTAAGGATATGGTTAGTTTCCCATTTTAGGTGAGCATTTGCGCTTTCTAACAATTCAATGTTATCAAGATATTCGTAGTAGTATGGTGGATGTACGAATGTTACATCTTTATCTGTAGATTGATGTAACATCCTTTCAAATTTATTGCGCCAATCTTTATCTTCGTATGCGTCAAAAGATGATCCGCAAGTGAAAATCTTAAATGTTTTACTCATGTGTACTCCAAAGATCACCAGATAAGAAATCACAAAGCAAATCCACGCTAAAGAAGTATTGCTCGTTACGAAGTACAATATCTGCTTCGTCTGAGAATGAGTCAAACTGTCCAACATCGGATAAACTGCGTCTATATGCTTCTTCGATATTATCTCCGCGTTTTAGTGTATTAATTAGCCTGGAACGCCGATCTACGAGCAAGTAGATCACCTTAATCTGTTCCAAACTACCTATTTTTGCGGCATATCTTCGTAATGCCCTTGCTCCGGCTGGTGTTAAAACAATTATTTTATTGCCGTCGTTAAAAATGTCTTTTGGAGTACCATACCACCACTCACGATACTGCGCTGCCTCTAAAAAGAAACCTTCAGCTTTCAGTGTTTCAAATTCTTCTTTACTTATGAAATTGTAATCGACACCAATTTCTTCACCTTCGCGCATTGGTCTTGTGGTGAATGTAACCACTCTTGAAAACGATGGGTTCAATTCAATAAACCGTTTCGCAAGCGACGATTTCCCACAGCCACTTTCTCCTACTAAAACTACAATCAATGGACATTCCTCCTAATCACATATTTCGGATAAATCTATATTTACTGCGTTTGCCTTTTCGGTTAGTGATAAGTTGCTCCATTCTTCATCAATAATTGCTTCGGCACAATCTTCGCAATAATCTTTACCATCAATCCGGTATTTTGCATTTTCTTCGCCGCATTCGTCACAGTAGTCAACTACCACATTCCTATATCTGCAAAAGTTACCGAGGCAAGGCAGACCGCAATCTACACATTGGTTTTCAGTTACTCTCATTCGTGATTTCCCTTCCAGGAACACGGCCACAACTTTTGCTTTCCGGGCAATACCCAAGATATTTACACTTTGGCATGAATTGTGTCTTAACGATATATGCCCATTGTTCTGAATATTCTGAAAGCGCAGCACAGAGATCGGCAAACAATTCTCTGTATTCCCAATATGCTCTGTTACACATTCTTTGTCTTGACATATCAATTAGATTTCTCATGTTGCGCTTATCAACAATTTTTGTTGTCATTCCAAGCGGGAGAACAAGCGCACTATCTTCTCGTGGGATTCCAAGTTCTTCAAGTTGCTTGCCCGTGTCAGAAATCTCATTCATAAGATTGATATAGATTTCTTTCGCTTGTTCGTTGTTTTCAATCTTCGGTGGTGTGATATATCCAAAACCGTTGTAATCTATATATCTTGTGGATGCCTGTAATCTTGTAGGCAAGCAACCGATATGTGTGTACCATTCACGAATTACTCTTGCCGAATATCCTTCGATTGTCATATAAACATCTGGAAATTCGTATGTTCTGCCGTGTTGATTATTAAGACATTCGATACCACGCTTTTGATTTTTCGCATCATCACTGGTATCTGATCCCCAACACACACCAGCTTCATAACCAATCATTGATAATGGCTCTTTTGTTGTAAATGGCTGAATAGTTATCTTTCCCATTGACGCTCCTTATGTAGTCTTTTTGCTTCTTGCTTCTTTTAATCGTTCTGCCGCAGCTTCCCGTTGTTCTGGTGATAATTCTCTTTTTGCGAATGGGTTTCTACCAAATCTAAATGGGAATAATGGGCATTTTTCTATCGGGCAGTTCTTAATCTCTGAAATGCTATCGCATGAGCATTCCATACATTTAGCCCGAATTGCTTTTAGTGGTGAATGTTCGTATTCCATAATTTCATTATTGTATTTTAGATTATTTGTTTTCGTATGCTTTGTTTTGAAACTCAATGCTATATTCACGATCTACCCACTTGCCATCAAATTGGTTATAAATTGATACGGTTCTGCTAACTTTACATCTGCATGGCATCTGAAGGTTGCTGATTGATCGTGCAATTTCTGTGATTTGCTTTATAATTATAATCTTTGGTGCAGTAAGCATTTGCCTTTGAATGCTGCCATTTTGTTCCAGTTCGATTAAGCATTGGTATGGTTCTAAATCCGTATTAAAAAACATATTTTATCTCCTATGGAATTAGCATTATTGTACGAAAATTATACTCTATAATCTTAGATTTGTAAACTAACTTTTCGATATTTTTTCTAATTCCGCAATTCAACCAAATACTTAATTGTACATTGTTCTTCCTTATAGACTATGATTTCATCATTACGCAGCATTGCGCCCTCATGTGCGTGTAAACAGTTTGCACCAGGGCAAGCATTCTGTAACTTCTCATAATTAAACCCGCTGTACTTACTATCAAACGAAAACACATCAAATGGTTTGCCGTATGCTACATTCATAAGAGCCATAAAGCCGGATGATGAATTACCACGCGCCCAATAACTACCACTGAGACTTGTATAGCCAAGAGACTTACGAGCTTTTGGAGCATAGTAAATCCCATATCCGAACATCTTTCCATTGATAATTGCATTCGTAGGCCGGAGAACAAGACCACTCTGGATAATAGACCACCAGTTTTCATTTCGTGATCCGTGGAATAACAAACGAATGTCCTTGATATTGTTTTTGGAAATGTAATCGTCAAATCGCTTTTGCGTTTTTATATTCTTAACAACCCAAGCTCTATGGAATTGATTTGCGCATGAGCCAAGATTTGCTTTAATTCTTGCAATATCATCAAGTGTACATTCTTCAAATTCAAGTCCAAGTTGTTCAAGGATGGTTTTGTTGTTAATCGGCGTAGAAGTATCAACTTCTTCAATAGCCTGCTTCTCGACAATTTGGCCTTTCATAACATCAAGCAAATCCTGTTCCCTCTTGATAATACGCTGGAAATCATCGGTACTATTTGCCATGTAGTCTCTAACAGAGGACATTTTTCGTGGAATAACGGCAAATAAGTTAAGCAGAGCATTGTTAAAGTCTGCAACATCTACGATCTGCGGAAATTCGTTAAGAATACTTTGTGCTTCATCAACCATTGCATGAGTAACTTTGTTTGAAGAAATTGTATAGTTTTCGCTAATTGCCTGCCGAGCCATCTTTTGTAACCGTTCAACAATTTCTGCGATAGCTTTATTTTCAATTTCCTTATACTCCGGTTGCTTTGGTTTCTCTGTATCAATCAAATCCTTATAAAGTTCTGTTTGATCTACATAGCCCTTGCGCAACTTTTCGTTATATTTCTTTTCAAATTCATATTTGTTATAAGTCCGAGATTGTGAGCTACTGCCTATGCGACCATATTCAGCAACCCACGTATCTCCTGCGGGGGTCATACGGTAGTATTTGTTGTTGTTTTGGCCTGATGAAACCATTACAAGGTATTTCGGATTATAGTCAATCATATCAATTAAAGGTAACAAACAAGAATATCAATATCAGTATCTTCAAATACTTCTTCAATTATATCTCGCACATCGTTCCAATTTAACCTATCAAGTCCACATCCAATTTTGGGCATAGCAAGTTTGTTGATGTGCAGATTTTCACATTGTTCACGCAAATCAATCAATGTATCATAAAGATCATCATGCCGTGGCTTGTGATAGCAGAGCGGTTTTGTGACAAGGTTAAACACATTGCCAACCAACAGCGCACGTCCAACATTTGCATACCTACCGCCCTCTGGAATTGGGAAGTCTCGATGAAGCCTAAACCTCATGTCATAAAGGCTGTTAAACTGCTTGGCGATACCAGCCCCAAGAGCATAGTCGCCACTGATACAATGAACAAGGTAATAGCCTTGTGGTGCAAGGAATAAATCAGATTGTACTTCTGTTAAAGTCATTGTTTTCTCCTATATGTTATTGTTTATTGTGTATTTTGTAATCCATAATTCTTTTGTGTTCGGCACATTTTCCCATTCGCCATTTTCATTTCTTTTGACTTTGGGCTTGTAATTGCAGCTTAATATCGTAAGAATGTCTCCCTTTTTCAGCCGTAGTTTGTTAAATGTTCTTTTATCAATTTTGCAATCAAGTGTAGTTCCATTCTTCAATGAGTACAGCTTGATTTTCGGTGAGTATTTTGTATCAATATCAAGAACCGCCGCCATTCTGTTATATCTTTCATCTGCAATATCTACATATCCAAGATGTTCAATTTGTGCTTGGACTTTATCGCTAATTGAACGACGCTTAATTTGTATCGAATGAGATAAACATGATAGCATTTTACTTGTGTCAACATTCATAAACATTTTATCGGTTTCTCGTTCAGAAAACCGACGCACAAAATCTTGGCTTAAACCGTTTTCTTCGAGTTTATCTTTCTTGAATTGCTTTTTACCTACAAACAGATCAAACAGCCTTGCAAGTTCTGTTAAATAGTTAGCATCTCCAAATTCTTCAAAGAAATCAAGGTCTATTAGAATTGATAGTTGCCGCGAATTTAATGATGTTTTTTCTTTAAGGTCAATAAGTAATTCAACAAATGAAGAATAGACATTATCTTTAAGCGCATACATTTCATCGGCAACAATGCCATTCATAAACTTTATCGAAGAAATACCTTTGAATATTTCATTTGTTTCTTTACTGAAACTATATTGCGAAATAGAATGCCTAAATTTAATTGGAGAAATCTTAATGCCCCTGCTTTTCGCGTAGTTAATAATTGCAAGACTTTTTTCTTCTTTCCCATCAAATATATTTAGTGCAGTTGTAATAAACTCAAATGGATAATAGTATCTTAAATAGCCACAAATATAGCCAATCCAAGAATACGGGTCAGAATGGTTTTTTGAGAACAGATATGCGCTTGCGTCCTTTATAACCTGTAGAAAGTTCTCGATAAGTTTATCTGACTCTTCTGGCGAGACATTGTATTTCTCTGCCATTGTTTTTGTAAAACCTTCTTTTATCTTCGGAATAAACTTATCAGTGCCGGTCTTTTTTGCAAAACCTCTACGGACAATATCAGCCTCGCCCATCGTATATCCACAGAATGAGTGTAGGAACTCAATAACCTGTTCCTGATAAACCAGATAACCAAGCGTAGAGGCAAGGAAATTATTTAATGCCTCGTGACCATTATCCTGGAAAATGCCTTGCGCAAGTTTATCTCTGTAAGAGTCGCCTGCTGGCCTAATAGCTCCGTTGCCTATAGAAAGCAAATCCATATATGAAACATTTGGGTTTTTCTCTTTAATTCGCTTGATTGTTTCTTCACTAAATAATTGCTGGATATATGATGTTGCCGTTTGAGATTCCCATTGGAATATCATTGTTGTATCTTCTACGATACTTTTCCAAACTTTAACATCATCTGGAGGGATATTGTCTGGCGTTGCGAATGGAATACCAGCGGCATCACAGGTTTTATATATTAAACCGATATTATCAAGGCCAAGAATATCAAGTTTTACAAAGTTCAAAGAGTCGATTTCCTTCATGTTCAGTAAAGAAACCGGGTATTCGTCAGTTGCAGTAGAGAACGTACCAAACCATTCGTCAACAGGAAACGGAGATACAACGCAACCTGCCGGATGGTTCCCAACAGAAACTACAACTCCATTTACAAGATCAACATACTTAAATAACTTTTTGTATTTCTCCCGTAGATGGTTTGGGGCAACCTGTTTTGTGTTAATTGTTTCAACTTGGTCACTAATTGACCTTACTTCATCGAGCGGCATTTCTAACGCTCGTCCTATATCTTGAATTGCCCCTTTTAGAGCAATAGTATTGAATGTAACAATGTCGCAGCAGTATAATCCATCTTTGCCATAGAGATAGTCTTTTACTGCCTTTCTATCTTCTGATAGCCAATCTGTATCAACGTCGGCAAGGCTTACTCTCTCCCGATTCATAAAGCGATCAAAATTTAGATTATACTTCACACTGTCAATCTCAGTAATGCCAAGAATGTAAGCAATGATGCTACCGGAAACAGAGCCACGGCTATAGCCGAATTTGATATTTCTTCGCCGCATTTCGCTCTTATAGTTTTCTTCGAGCAGCATAAAGTCTATTGCGCCATTATGTTTGTATGTGTCGTATTCGTAGTGAATACGATCAACATACTCTTTATAATTTGGTTTCGATCTTAGACCGCGACGAATAATACCCTCATTTATCTTTTGCTTAAAAACACTCTCCGAGTCTGGGTATAGTTTTGGATATTTGGCAGAATAATCAAGTTTGAATGGTTCTACCATAGCTGCCATTTTGTTTGTGTTTTCTATTGCTTCAACAACAACTTCAAGTGGTAAAGAAGATTGTTTTTTATATGCCGCAATAAGTTGGTCATAGGATTTGAATGTTAAATCCCATTTATCTTCATTTGCAAATCTAACATCTTTTGCTTTTTGTAACATGGCACGTCCATCCATGTGTTCATCATTAAGCGCATGGGTGTCAGTACCGGCTATTAGAGGAATGCCGGTTTCATTACTGAGTTGATATAAAAGGCGATTATAGTTTTTCTGATCTGCCTCATTATGGTGCTGAATTTCAAGAAAACACCTGTGTTTATTCTTAACCAGGAATGACAAGAATTTTTCTTTTGCCGTATCTGTGCCGCTATTCAGAACACCACCAAGACAAGCTGTAGTAACTATAATGTTGTCTGATGTTGCAAACAGTTCATCAAATGGTATTCTCGGATAATAGTAAAAATGGTTGTCTGTTCTATTGAAAGAACGAGATACAATCTTATTAAGTTCTTTTACTCCATCATAGTTTTTTGCAATCAGAATACAGTGGTAATTATCTCTGGCTTTTTCTACGAGACTTTCAGTTAAATATGCCTCGATGCAGTGGATATATTTCATACCGGCAGCCTCGATTGTTTCTTTTTTGTGCAACCACTCAAAAATATTACCATGCTCTGATATGCCCATTGCCGTCATGCCATATTCCTGTGCGAGTTTTACATAGTCCCGGAAATTTGTAATGCTATCAATGTTTGTTGTGCCGCTACTAAGCATGGAGTGTAGATGATAGACGGTGTAGTTTTTGTCTGAAATAATCATCAACCTCCTTGATTCTTATGGTTGTATTCACATGACGCTCTAAAATTACATAAGTTATTACAATAGAAGAAGTCTTGCGTGGCCTTAAATTCTTTTTCTTGCTCAATCGTCTGCAAAGACTTTCTATACCACTCAATTGTTTCTTCATATTCGCTCATAATAAACGGGATTGTTGCGAATTTGCCGCCGTCCTTAAAATGGTTCCACGTTATTTCTTTTGGAAATTCGCCATATAACTGTTTAACGGCATGACAATATAAGTACATTTGCTTTTTGTATAGATTAAAACTGTGTTCAGACTTTTTCTTGATTGATTTGCCATCTTGCTTAAATGGGTATTCCGAGCTTTTGTGATCGAGAATAACAATCTTGCCATCACGCTTATCTCTCAGCAACAAATCAATGTAACCTATAAAATCATATTGGTCTAATTTGAATTTCGTTTCTAATTCAACACCGATGATTTCATAATCCTCAATCCACGATATATCAAGGCTTGCAAAATAATCAGCGATTATTTCAAACGTCTTATCCATTGTGGATTTGCGGACTTTGTAACAAACATAATCATCATAGTTATCAACAAAGTATTGTGCAGCATCATCAACATTTATTTCGCCGCTGAACACTTTTGCAAGTATTTCATGGACAAATGTACCAACTTCTGCGTAATAATTGCTTTCTGACAAATACAAACTATCGTCATTGATAACATAATCCAAATAGAACTCATACTTACAATGAGAAAAACAGGTGGTGCGGGAGTATGACCAACGTGTTTTTCGTTCATTGTCTTGCGCCATTCCTACACCACCTTTCTTTTGCTAAGATAGAGTTCTTCCCATATATCTAAACCGCAATCTGCGGGTGAATTTTTAGCATCTGCGCCGCCAAGCAAACCATCAGGATCAGTAACGATATAGACATTTGTTATTCTTCTTAATCGTTCTATATCTTCCCAAACTTCTCCTTGTTTGTAATCAATATCTGAATCGTAGGCGAGAACAACATCAACCTTTAATTTAGCCAAAAGAGAAATTTGCTCTGGTGTAAGGGTGTGTTTTTCAGCAGACGCGCAATTTTTATAGCCCCATCCGTATGCTTTCATAACGCTTTTAATCGACTCAAAGATTATAATTTCGTTTTTCTCTTTAACATACGGCAGAGTTATTTCTAATCCCTGAAAATAATCCAGAGTACCAACTTTGAAATAGTTAATATACTTTGGTAATTTCAAAGACTTGTAGTTTTTGTATCTTGTTCTTCCCTTGATGTTGATTAAGTTGCCATCAATATCATAAACCGGGTAAACAATTCTATTGCTATAATCATCAATTCTAATATTGAACAGTTTTAGAACATCTGGCTTTATACCTTCATCTATCCATTCTTTTGCGGCAGAAGTAGAATATTTTTCATATTCTTCTTTTGGTAATATGGTGTGTTGTATTTCTTCTTTTTTAGGATGAAGCGCCAATCGCCACCTTTTTAACATTGATATTGTTGGTGAATGGCACATTTTTGACATATCAACTTTGGCTAATACTGCGGCTTTTTCAACCGCGCTATCAAAGTCAAGACCCTCAAAATCCATCAAAAAACCGATCATCTTTCCTGATCTACCGCAAGAAAAACAATAGTAAGAATTTTTTGCCGGAGTAAATGATAATGACGGTGTTTTGTCTTGGTGCAGCGGGCAATGAGCAAAATAGTCATTGCCGCGCTGTTCAAGTTCCATTGTTTGTTGGGCGTAGGCTAATAGGTCAGCGTTATCGTTGATTTGTTGCAGTGTATCATCATCATAATTCATCCAACCGTTTGCCTCCAATCACCTAAAATGCGTTTTCTTTTTTGTGCTGCTGCGCCTCAACAATGGTCATTGTGTCACCAACAAAAATAAAGTCTATATAATCATCTTCATCGAGCATTTGCCGCCCAAGTCTGTTCACATAGATTTTCGCAAATGTATTCCCACATTCCATACCGTCTGTTGCTACCATTTCCTGTGTTTTCCAATCCCACTTGATGCCAACAGATAGGTAACGGTTAATCTTGTCGGAGTCTGCTACCTCTCCAACTCTATTGAGCTGGCAGGCAGACAAAACAGCAAGATCAAGTTCACCGGCAATTCTATTCTTTAGGAAATCACATTTTGCACCCAAGATGTTGTAGTTATCGCTTGTGCTGGTTTCATTTGATTTAATATAGTCAAAGACAACAAAAGCCAAACCAATCTTGTATTTTAGCATTTTACAGATTGAATACATTTTTTCGTTTGTTATATTTGGGTCGTAGATATGGACAAACGGTTGTTGTTTAATCCAGCCAAGACATGATTTGATTTTTGTTGCTTCTTCTTCGGAGTAGTTGCCGGATTTAATGCGTTTTACTTCTATACCAGTCAAATGAGAAATCAGACGTTCAGTATAAAGTCTTGTCTGCATTTCTGTATCAATTACAAGTGTTGGTATTCCATTACGAAGTTTGTGAACTACCTCATTCATTAAGAGGACTGATTTACCTTTTTTGTATTTCGCTTGGATAACAACAAGTTCACCATTTTCGTATGTAAAATAATCATTGAACGAATTATATTTTGACGGAATACCATACATTCCATTGTCACTTCTACGATCACAGATTTCTTTCCAAATACTATCAATATCATCACCGAGCGTATGGACTTCTGCGGAAGAAATATATTTTTGCGTTAGTTTATCGAGTTCATCATAAACTTCATTATTTAATGTGTCTAAGTTTGCGTTTTTCTTAAAGCACATAGCAGATAAACTATTTAATGATTTTACAAGATCACGCTTGAATGCAAACGTAACGACGTTATCTGCAAGCATAATATATTCTTCCAATGAATCACGCGCAGTTTCTTGATATAATTGCAAAAACTCTTGAACTGACGGCAAATTGTATTTCTCTATTGTTTTTGAAACTCCCGGATGGCTCTGTAACTTATTTGAAATATTGTAGGCATCAATATTTGTTATTCCTTCTTTGAATAGTTCTTGAATGCTCCAATAAATACAACCGTTTTCAACACCATAGAAATAACTTGGATGGAGATAATCAGTGTGTAAAACGAAATCTGGATGTTTAATCAGCGTTCCAATAACTCCGCTTTCAGATTGAATATCAGACAGTTCATTTATATCTCTCATTTATTACCTCCTAAAATGCTGCCGAACCCGAACTGCTTTTTAGGAGGAGTAAATGATGGAGTGTTTGTACTGTCCGTGGCAGTAAACGAATTTAGATCAACGTGGTTTTTCTTCGATTGCTGCTTCTGGTAGGCATCCTGGATTTCTTTTTTGCTTACGAAGTATTTGAAACCACCAGGAAACCGTAACGGCAATTTGTTTTTGACAATATAATCAAAGACAAACACCAAATAATCGGATGAAATTCCTCTAAGAAGAAGATTATTCAATTCACGGAACAACTGACTAAAGACAACTGTTTTGTCGATATGAAGCACCCATTCGTTCTTAATATATTGCAAATCAGCTTTTGTCTTATTATCTTTCCATTCTCCTGCTTTCTTTTTCTTTAAGCATTCGGTGTGGTAATACATATATTTGCCTACAACTGTGTAATCATCTTTGGTTATATCAATTGTTTTGCAAGGGCAAGCCTCATATCTACAAGTCTTAATGTCAGTTTTTTTGCCCATTTTATTCTTCCTTTTCCATCAGATACGTCGATTCAAGGTCAGACAAATGCAGAGCAAGAACGAGCGGGTATTTGCGAATTGCCGCGCTCAATGTATTGTAGTTTTCTTTTGGTTCAGTGAATCCCATGTGCCAACGAATTGCGTAACGCTCAATAGGTTCCAGTTTGATAAATTCCTCAATCATCATTACAGACTTTTCGCCATGCCCATACGGAATCTTATCCTCCACAGTAAATCCTGGTACAGAAACCCAATCGAAACGTCCGTTACTGTCAGATTTTGCGCCGGTTTCACTGTAAACCTTTTTGTTCTTATACTCTGTAACATAGAAATAGCACTTGCACAAATCATGTAGTAAGGCAGAGATAATGATGTTCTCTGGTTTACCGTTAATTTTGTCGTGCCATAATTCGTCTTTATATCTTTCTACTAAGCGGTCATAAACATTAAGAGTATGTTCCAATAAACCGCCCTCGTGACAAGAATGAAATCTTGTAGAGGCCGGTGCAGTATAGAAGTCTGACTTGCGAATAAACTCAATCAGACTATCTATACCATCACGTTTTGTACTCTGTAATAATTGTTCAAACCGTGTAATATTACTCTGCTCCATGATTAGAACGGCAGATCGTTGTCACCATCTTCATCTTCTTCAACGGCCTTTGCCTTCTTTGAAGATTTAGAGGCAGACGCTTTCTTTGCATTACCAGAAGCAGAATTGTTTTCGCCGGGAACATCAAAATCGAAAACAATGTAGTTGTTGTAACCCTTCTTGGTTTCGGCATTATAAGGAGTTGTAGCTTCGCAATCTACGATCTGAATGGTTACGCCCTTTTCGCCAACATCAACATTTTGCAGCTTTTCATGTGCCTTGCCAATAAAGCGGACGAACTGACTCTGGAAATCGGTTTCATAACTATCATTATCCTTGCGCTTCTTACTGGTTGAAAGTTTAACAACCGAATACTTACCCTTATCCTCGTAGCTCCACACACGGGCAAAACCGCCAACACGGTTTGCTTTCATAGTGCTTTCCAGCTTGTCCTTGTCAACCTTCAGCGCGGCTGCAATACCTTCGGTATTATACTTAATATCTCTAAAACCCATATTTACCTCTTACTTTCTAACAGCCAAAAGCTGCTTCTTTAACTTTTCAAGAATATCTGCATCTTCAATATTTGCAATTTTGCCAGTAATGAGTTCATCATCAAGATCAGGATTCGCTTCCTTTTCAGCAGCCTTACACAGATCAATCGCCTTTGACTTCGCCTTTTCGGAAAGAGCAGACTTTTTCTTGGCAAGTTCTGTGATTTCTTCCTGAAGGTCAATTACCTTAGAAACATTTTCTGGCATATCCTCTCCTTGATAAATAAATAGGCCAAGACCGTGCATAGCGCAAGCCTTTGTAAAACAACGCTGCATACTCTTGTTGGCATCAACACTTGTAATCTGATCCGCAGGAATTGACTTGTTCTTAAAGTCCATAATTGCAAGAGTTGAAATATGTTCAACCCCTTCGATTGTTACGCCGACTTCGACCCAACCAGTCTTGCCATCATCATGCCAAAAACGAGTATTGCCATTATTATCAATCTGCGGATAAACCTTGTATGTAGCTCCCGGATAAACCTTTTTAACCTCTGCCCATGCAGAAGCCCACGATAGGTATTTCAACCCATTCTTTTCTTTAATCTTTTCTGAAACATCAATGTTGTGCAGTGTTTCAAATACATTTTCTGACATTCAATTACTCCTACTCATTATTTTTAATTTCTTTTAGATGAATAATGAAATACTAACCCATTGGAACCGCCGCCTTTTCTTTGGAATATCTATATCATCACCTAAAAGGTGTTATTGTTATCAATGCGCTTGCTCGTCTGCCGTATGTAAAAACATAACGTCATTAAACATATCTGCACCAAGCAAATCATAATCACGCTTTCGTGCTTTTTCTGATTGCTTCCATTCCATATACGGAGCCATATGATAATAAATCAGGTTAATAATCCTAACCATATCCCTATGTGCGCCAAGTTTGTCAATGTAAAACATTGCATTATAAGCGCCGACATTCTGGTGATTGTAATAGTGGTAATCGCCATCAAATTCACCTTTGGAATTGAGCCGCGTTTTCGTATATAGTTTACCATTGTCGTGAAGAAGTGCTGCGAGTTGCAGAGCCGTATCATCTGGCCTCCACTTTTTCACAAATTCATAGGCCGCAATACTATGATCGCCAAGAGAAAGCGTATGGTGTTTATTATCTTGATTGAACGGGTTTGCCTTATGAAAGAAACTAAGAAGATCGAACTCATTTTGCGGAGGTGAATGATAGATATTGCCGTGTTCATCCAGATAAGAGAATACGAACTGCATCCAATCAAAACCCTCATTAAAATCAGGCGGCGCAAAACTCATTTGCATTCGCTTAATCACGTCTACCGGAACCTTACGACTTCTTTGATTGTTGTTATGTAAGCAAGCCTCAAAAGTTGTTGCGAAACAAATGCAATACTTTACACAATCAATGTTCTTTAATTCCAAAAGAAATTGTCTGCGCGTTTTCTTTTTAAGGCAAGTCGCATCATATACGACATCTTTACCAGCGGCGAGATCGCACTTAATTCGTGAATGAAGTTCATTAAACAGCTTGCCATTATCTCCCTGGATTGCTTCATCACCAAACATTTCTTTTCTTAACGCATCAGACGAATGGATAACAGGCCGCGTGATAGTGCCGTCCATTTGCTCAACTTCAATCTGTTTAGCGTATGTGCTTTTTCCACTACCAGGCAAGCCAACCGTCATAAAGAGGATTGGCTTATCCTGTAATTTCTTTACTCTATTCTCGCTCATTCTTCATCTTTCTTTTCTTCGATGGTTTCTGGCGCATCATTAGTATTTTTATCTTCTTCGCCAAATACAAGTTTGCCGTTCTTCAAAGATTTACCGCAATACTTCTTAACAACATCAATGCGTTTCATAAGCGGCAAAGAAGTATCATTTAACAAGTCAAGAACAACTTTGCAGATGGATTGTGCGCCAACTGACATACCACGGTAAAACTGTTTCTTCATTGCTTCGCGCATTACTTCGCCAAAGCGGTCTTGCGTTTCTTTGTCTACTGCCATATCTACTCCTTAATTTGCATCTTCAACAATCAATTCTTCTGCTTCTTCCATATCTGGCGCATCAGAGTTATCCTTGATAATTCCTTCCAAGCACTTGAAATAGAAATTCTTATGCTTGTATGCGGTAAAACTCTGCCGGTTATCAATTCTAACAACTACACCTTCTCGAATATGCGTCTTGCCAATAGGATCAGCGCCGTCATAAAACTTTTCAACACGAGCCATCAAATCGTCCCACGTTGTAAAGATAAACTTCTCAAATGTGGGGACACACTTCACACCCATCTTTTCACATTCGATCTGAACCTGCTCCCACGGGATTTCCACGACAAAGCCATCCTCATTTGTAAGCGTCATGCGGTAAACATAACATTCGTTTTCGCCAACATCACAACCATAGGAGAAAATGGTTTCATCACCATATTGTTTTGAGAACTCTTTATCTTTAATAAGTTTATTAGAGCATCTTCCCATAACCGTAGTATTTGGATTAACCCAACCAACGATTTCATAGAAGATTTCTGCCCCCTTCGGGAGTCTGGTTTTGAAGAAGTTGTGGTACTTTTCTCTGAAGGCGTTACTTCCATACCACCCACCATCACCAAAATCTCTAAGAGTTGTGCGGCGAGTACCACTAACAAACTTGTATTGCCGAGTAATCTTATCTGAAAGATTAAAAACCTTTTTCAAGAATTTGTTGCGCTTCTTGGTGGTTACTTCAACGGCATTCATAGTACGCGCAGAAGTACCGTGCATTTTCAAAGTTATGTAACAGGTATCACCAGGCTTAAATGCCTTTTCATTAAATGCAAGCTGCGCAGTATCAATATGCTCAACAAAGAATGGATAGGTGACTTTTTCTGCTTGATGTTTGGTGTTCTTTCTGGTCTTACTTGCGCTGCCATAGTTTCTACGCGGCTGATTACTACGAGGAATATACTTCTTACAAATCTCATAACCATTGAGCATTGTAATTTGTTCGCCATCGGAAAGTTTTGAAACGTCGGTGTACTTTGCGAGAACTTCAATAGGAAGAACAAGCCCATCAGACTTTTCACCACGTAGTTTCAAAGCGGTAATATTTCGCTTATCAGGATCAAGATAACCGCCAATGTTATTACCGTTTTCATCTTTCACTCTGACAAGTTTATTTTCTTCTGCGAACTCTTTACCAAGCTGACCGTCAACAGGGAAGTAAATAACTCTTTGCCCTTCCTTGTAACTAAGGTCAACGATTACGTTATTTCCAAAGATGGTTGCACATTGGAGCCTATCTGCGTTGCTATGCTTTCTAAGTTCTTTAATCGTAGTAATGTATGCACAATACAATCTTGTTCACTTCCTTTTCTTGCCGGTCATAAATTGACCAGATTTGTTGTTTTTCTTTTTGTTGTTTTTGCGTAATTTCGTTATTGTTTCTCGCGGCGAAAGAATTAGCGGAATAGGTTTTGTCTCAGTGTAGCACTTCGGGCATCTATAAAGTTTGTATGTTTTATTATCTGGTTGGAACCGCAAAACAGATCGCATAAGCGTATTACAATGCTTGCAAAACATTTTTATCCCTCCTGTACTGGAACTTCGTTGCCACAAATATCAAATCCGTTGTGATCGTATCTTGCATAGAGTTCAAGTTTCTTTAAGTTTGGATATAACCGATTGATAATTTCGTATGAAATCTCCGGCTTTTGGCTATGTCGCTTGACTTGCTCTGTGAAAACAGTATGTATCTTGCCGCGTTCTTCTGGCGAAACAGGAATGAGTTTGCCTTTGTACATATAAAGCAGATACTCATGCCCGAATCTAACCGTGAATGCTGCCGGAATACCAGTGACTTTATTCCAGATCATTCTTGCATGAAGTTTATAACCCAATTCTTCGGCTATTTGTTGTGCTTCAAATAAATACTTGTCAATAGTCCATAGGAATAGAATTGAGTTGTCCCCCGGAACAAGGCTTGTTGCCTGCCGCAAATGTTCCTTGATTTCATCAAGTGAACAAACAGGGTAGTCAAGAGAAGTACCACTACTTACCGGCCTAACACTCTTTTTGCCGCCTTTGGCTTGTTTCCAGGGTGGGTCAGCCAAAATCAAATCATATTTGTTTTGCGTGTTGTATATATCTACTCTCATTCTTACTCCTACAAAATAATAAGTTGAATAACTGTTCCACATATTAGTGCAACTATTGAAGTCGCAAAGCTAACTATAAAAATCCAGCAGCCAATGATTGAAAACTTGTTTTCTTTCTTAAAAAGTCTATTCAAAAAGAATAAAAAACCTGCGCCAAATCCGAAAAGCGATAATGTAATTATTCTAAAAAATTCTGTCATATCAATCTGTCAACCTATGGATAAGATTATAGATTTCTTTCCAGTTCTCAACTCTGTGCATATCGTTTTCTTCTGCGTTGTACGATCTGTTGTGTGTTGCAGACATTAGTATTTTCACATACTCACCATGTTCGAGGTTGTGAATACCATCGTCGATCAAGAAGTCCGCTTTAATCATTTGCTTGTCGTAAGCAACAATTACTTTTCGCCAATCAATAAAAGGAAAATATCTCTTGATAATTGCCTCATGCTTTGGCTTTACATTTCTGTAATCTGTTGAAGTACAAAGATAGATATTATATCCTTCGTCAACCAACTTCTTCAAATATTCGCTTGCCCCCGAAATAGGCTCAATCGTCCACCAGAAGTTTTCATCATGCAGCGGCTCAAATACTTGCTCTTTCGTCAATGTAGGGAAGAATTTTGAAACATCCCACTCAGTTATATCCATATGCTCTACATGAGTTCCGTGTTTATCGTTTAACCATTTGCACCACGCGCCACACAAATCTTCGATTGTATCATCAATATCAACAAGAATTGTGTAATCGGAAGGCTTTTTGTTTGAAAGGTCAATCCATTTTCCCATTTCAAGATATTCTTTGACAAATGGTTCCGCGACGGTATAAATCTTTTCGCCGCAAGCGTTACAAACTCCATATATTTTTGAATCGTCATATTCATAATGGAACATATTAGAACCACACCCGCATGGGTTCTTTTGGTTTTCGATAAAAAATTGCCACAATTCTTTACTGTTTTCGTGAAATAATATCTTCATTTTTGTATCTCAACTTTTCGTATTTGTTTTTATTCTACAGGAACGCCGATAAATTCAAGAACTTCTCTCATTCCTAAACCGCCACTATCCCACGGTTTCATGCAGTATTGCCACAGTTTCGGGTGAGTTTCTTTCAATCTTTGAAACCTATTCGGCTCTTTTTCAAGGTGGCAGCCAAAACCGCAGAAAACGCAGCCAGTTCTATCACATTTCGTTGTTCTTAACCGTCCGTTCTGATCTTCTACAATATCACCGTACACCGGCGCATAACTCAGATCGTATTCTTTTATGTATCGCAGCGCATCTTGTTCAGTCCAGAAACTCATAGGTTGTGAAGTTTGCCTTGCTCCGTCAAATGCGTTGCACCCATGTTTTAACCATGCTGTTTTTCTTGCCTTGCTTTCACAAGTCATTGTAGCAATTATTGGCTTTCTTCCAGTTTGCTTTTCATACTTTTTAGCTGGTTTCTTTTTCATAATATCACAACATTTATGACTTATTTTGAACGGTGCATCAACCAGAAATCTCCACTTCTGTTTGTTATAAAACGATTTACCGTGTGGTGCTTTTCTTATGCCGTTAAATTCTTGATAAGCAAGAGATTTTTCTAATTTACCTTTCCTTTTTGCATTATTATATTCTGAAAAACGCTTTGCAACTTCTTTACTTATCAGAGGATAGCCATAGGTTTCTATTACTTTACGGAAGTTCATTTCTGGTTTTAGCCAAACAACATTTGAAAATGTCTTTACAAACTCCCGCAGCTCTGGATATTCAAGCCCCGTATCAAGGAATACAGCCGGTACATCTGGATAAATCTTTCTTACAATATCAAGAAGTACCGTGGAATCTTTACCACCGCTGAATGACACATAAACATTTCCTTTGTTTTTCATGTACCATTCAATGATCCTCGTTTGTGTAATTTGGATTTTTCGTTCAAGGCTCCATGCTTGCATTGTTTTCAAATCTTCAACTGTGTGTTTGTTTTCAAATGAAGTCAATCTTTGATTGACAAATACGCAGAAGAAAACACCTTAAATTGGTGGCTAATTCTTAATTGTTGCTCAGATTAACACAATACAAAAGCCCAATTATTGAGAGGAAGTGTAAACAAAATAGACAATAAAAGATTGATTTTATTCTTAAAGAAACCCGTCAGTATGCAATCCAAACCATTCACTTAATGTGATTCCATTCCCATCTTCTGCGATAGTAACGCCACTTTCTTCAAGCGCCTCTATGATTTTGGCTTGAAGTTCCTGGATGGGCATTTCATTAATTATCCGAAGTATTTCTTCCTTGTCCATATTCTTTCCTCTGTGTTTGATAAATCACAACCATAGACGGGAATGGTGCGCTGTTACTGCCATCACCAAATTTTAGTCTGCCTTTTATAAATCTAATTTCTGCTTTGTTAAGAACATATTTGTGAAACCATTTAGTATCTGTACGAGCTGGGAGAAGCATAACAACTGTTTTACCTTTGAGGCTTTCTGTATACGCTTTTTCTACCCAATCAATTACCCCCTACCGTATGGCGGGTTGCAATATGTACTTTCGCTCCATTCTTTGTTCAGAGCGTTATCTTGTTCTGTATAGTACCTCTCGCACTTTGTATTTCCGGCACTCGCCGCAGCATCAAGCGTGAAGTGGAACTCTTTATCAAGATCGTCAAAGAACGCCTGTGGAGTTTCCCAATCTGGTTTCTTACTGCTGAACATCAAGTCTGTATTCATATTATCTAAATCGACGCTTTTTCTTTGATCTATTTATCGCCTTGCCAATAAACGAAAGAATACCACTGAACAACCCAATTACAAGAATAAGTGCAATCGGAATCCAGAACGGAGAGATTACCCACCACCAAGACCATGAAATAACGCCACAAAGTTTTAATACAATGAACACAATCAGTAATAAGCCAGTAAAACTAATGCCACCGCTTGCAACCTGGATATTTTTCTTTTCCATATTCCTTTTATCTGCCTTTCATTTTCTTTACGTACTCTCTATATTTTCTTGTGTACTCATAACTATCTCTGAAAACATTGGTTACTGCTTTCAAGAGTTTTGGTTCATACTTTTCGATGATTGCCAATTCTTCTTGGAGGTTTCTCCCATAAGGACAACCGACGCAGCCAGTTCTTTTCAAACCATATTTCGTATAGCAGTCTGAATGCTGCACGTCAAACATTTTGTCATACAGTTCTTCGTCGGTATCAACATACCAGAATAGCGGCCTGTATTGTGAGGCTTTCAATTTTTCATTATTATTTGTAAAGCAATTTTTATAAGCGGACGATCTAACGCCGCCTTCAGCTTTACGAACTCCGATGATAGTTAAGTCGCAGCCCTCTTTTTCGTTAAACCTATTGCCTACCTTTTTCTTTGCGTATGTGCAGCACTTCGAGCTGATTTTGAATTGTGGTGGATTTTGGATGATAAACTCTTTGAGATATTTATTGTAGTCAATATTGAACTGGATGCTCTCAAAGTGGTTAGTCCACCAACCGATTGCCGTTTTGCATTTTGGGTATTTGGCAATTAGGTTTTCGTATGTATCATCTTCCCATTGGAAGTTATGGCGCTGAAGGCGCTCAATCATATCAGATACACGCTTAGACAAAAACGGTTGCCCGTATTCTTTGCAAGAAATAGGAATTGGTTTAATTGCTTTTTCTCTGCAAATCTTAACTCCATACTTCTGTTCAAGATAATCAAGGTGATCTTTCGTTGCCTGGTACTCGATGCCGGTATCAAACCATACATACTTTACTCTGTTTCTCTTATCAACGCGGGAAATCAAATCAAGCATAATATCACTATCCTTGCCACCGCTGATAGAGCAGCATGGTTTACTAAACCGGCTAATCACATTTCCAGCCTTTAGGAGACTATCATGGATCGCGTAACTACCGTTTGTTCGCGCATAATCCAATAACTCTGTCAAGCTGTGAAATGAAGTAGATTTTTTATCTTAAATCTGAAAATGCTTCTCCGCAGTTATTGGTGTTTTGTATTTTCAGTACAGTAGATCAACGACTATTTTCAGCACATAAGATCGGAGGAATAGAAGTAATATTGGACGAAAATGTTAATAAAAAATCTATTTTATCTCATTCCATTCTGTAACAGTAACAGTTTTTTGATATTCGTGCTTTACAACCTCTACCGGCTGATTATAATATTCATCCTCCTGGTGTTCAGTTAGTCCTTCTTCCCAATCAAGAGCAAAATATCTATCACCAATTTCAAAAATACTTCTAACTGATCTTGACCAGCGGCGATTATCTCCATAAATGCTGTCTACTTCATGGAAATTGTATTGTAGTTCACGCAATTCTTTTTCAGAAAGTTTTTCGCCTGCGTCAATTTTGCCAATTATGTATTCGTCATAATGGGCTTCCTTGTATTCTTCTTTCTGTTTCATACGGAGTTCTTCTTCATCTTTACGCTTTTGTTCTTCTTCTGCGGCTTTTCTCTTTTCAATGGTTCTCTCTGCGAGGCCAAACAAACTATTGATTTGATAAGTCTGTAAATACCGCCAGTCATATCCTTCTCTATGTAACCAGCCAACTAAACCACCAACATTAGCAGCGATTGCAGCATCCCATTCTTTTTGAGTTTCCTCTACTGTGTGTCCGTTATCCGAAAGCCATTTTAGAAGTCCTCTTGTTTTGGTTAATTTCTTATCCATATTTATTTTCCCTATAATCTACGACTTATATAAATCTTTGATACCACAAATGATTTCACGTATTTCTTTTTCTTTCCAGGATGGATTTTTGTATTTCATATAATAAACTATATAACCCTGGACATTTCCCAAGCTGTTTTTAGCACCACATTCAGAGGAAACAAATGTTTTTAGATGGGCGTTATTAACAAAGAAACGACCATTTTGTGAAACATAAATACTTTTTGCTGAATATTTTCTTGCTTCATCAACACCAAATTCGTTTGCCGTTGCTTCACAAAATACATTGTCAAAGAGATTATCGTCAAAAATTTTGGCTTCCATATAATTTATCAGTTCAACCGGATTAGTAATTGGGTTAGGTTTGGAAAACCAATCTCTTAATGTTTTTGCATCTGTTTCAATTTCTTGAAGTTGTTTTGATTCAACAAAACCTATCTTTTTTGCAATTAAATAATACTTAACAACCAATCCAGCCTTTACATAGTCACAATAATCAAATATGTTATACCAATTGTTTCCGATTTTTAAGTTGTGTTCACCTTTAATAAAATTGTGAATATAGCCGAGAACTGCATACGATTTGCAATCTGTTATGTAACCTTGCTTTATAGATTCAAATATTGTTGGCCTAATCCGGTCTAACAAATTTTCGTTGCAATGGTATTTTTTTAGTTCCTTAACGATAAACACAATATCATCTTGTGGCATTCTGTGGATTAGTGCAACTATATCTTCAATACTTTGACTTTGTACATATTCTCTACACTTTTTCCAAAACATTGCTAAATCTTGATAACGTTGTTTTGTTAATAGATTGCTTTTCGTATACTCCAATATTTCAATCTGGCTTTTTTCTTTAGGGCTATTTTTATATTTGCAAAAGCATTTATGTTCTTTATATAAAACGCAGTATTCACCGGTACGAATATCAAACTCTATAACATCGTTTCCGATCTCGTCCCATTTTAATATGTAATCAAATGACTTTCCATTTGTGTTTTTTATTTCAATAAAAATAACAGACCCATCTGACAAATGCAATGCAACGTCTGGTTTGTATATTCCAATACTTGTTTTATATTCTGACTCAATATCAGCATAATCATAATCTAAACCAATTTCAGGAATTGAATGTTTTTTGGTATACTTCCATTTCTGTAAGAAATGTGTAATGCTTTCACCTGAACAAGTATTTTGTTTGTGACAGAAATGTGCGATTATATATTTACTGTCTGTTGCTTTTGGATAAACAATACCGCCGCAACAAGGACAATAATATGTTTTGTCTTTATCTGCATTTTCAATTTCAACATAGCCGCTTTTATTATCACATAATGCTACAGGTAAAATTGTTTCTTTCATAATCACTTCAAATCAAAAAATCTTACTCCATCTTGTTTTCTTTTCGTGTGGTACTCCGTTATCTCGTCCGCTGCGTTTACCAGTCCAGACTTCACCACCAGCTTCACCTTCACAGAAAAAGTTGCTTGCCTTCAGACTTGCGCCGTTTTCAGACTTCAAGATATATGTAATCACTTTCTTATAACCCATGTCTTTCGCAATTCTGGCACAAGCGCCATAGAGAATTGAACAAGCGTTATATGTGCCATCAGTACAAAGCCTGTTGATCTCCAATGTTAAACCATCGTCAAGATACCTTGATACAGGTCTACCACAGATCGCAACCCCCTGACCGTTCCACCAAGAACGCAAGAAATTGAGAACTTATGGCCGACAGTTGGCTTGTGATGCCGGTGATATTTCGCCACAAATTCATTTGCATCCTTCAGCGTGATTGGCCGGATTTCAAGTTTCTCTTTGGTTTCACTCATTTACAACACCAAGTTTTTCAAGAAGTTTTGAATACTCACGATCTGCCGATGTGTGATTTTTAGCGTACCAGAGCAGGAACTTTATTCTGTTCATTGGCCTAATGCCATACAATCCACAAATAACAGTATGTATATAGTAAGAGTATCGTTTATTGCTTCGCTGAGAAATATCACCAAGAAGAAAGCCAATATTATATAACAGTTCAATCACAGACGAATATGCTTCTATTAGTTCATGTTGTTCTTGAACAAGATCGCAGGCGGCGCAATTTCTATCGCAATCTCTACTTACACATTCGTGTTCAATACTCATTAACTCAATTACGCGGTTTATACTAACCAACCAATCACCATCCTTTTATGCCTTCAACATAGCCAGTAGCAGCCCAAACCAAGCAAGCAGACATTGAAACTACATATTGAATACCAACATTCCAACTATTTTTAATTGCATAAAAGAGCAAACCAAGTGAGACAAGTCTAAAAATATTTAACAATAACTTCATTCAGTTTCTCCTATGTTAAAACTGTTCTGCATTTCTTGTTGCCGTAATTACTTAGTATTTCAGCTTCAAATAGCGCATCAATTACATCTGTTTCAATATCAAACAAGTTAGTAGAAAAGAAAACATTACTGCCGCAAAAAGTCATAAGGCTTGTACTATTTTCTGTATATTGCATAACAACGATTTTCTTTCCTTTTGCGTAAGCGTAACCTTGTTCCCAATTCGTACCCGCTGTTCCATATCGTCCAGGGCTTATCATCAGAAACACATCACACTCATTGAGTGCTTCAATGTCTTTATCAAATACTTTCTTCGACCACGCCTCTTGACTCATGCTCCAAGCATCGGGAATTTTAAGCTCAAATGGACAGTACACGGTGTAGTTTTCGCTTCTGAGTTTCGCCGCGATCCTCTGCATCATAGTACGCTGCTCTGAACTACAAGAACCAGCCAAATATACTTTAACCACTTTGACTCTCCTTTAATGAACAGTAGATATTGCTTATCATATCGTGCAATTCAGAGTAAACATTATAATCTAATTTGCCGTTTGAATTAAATCCGTCAAGAACATGGAGTGCATCATCAACTGCATCATCGACTTCTTGCATTGGAACAACATCTGCCGGAGTAGCATCTTTAATAAAGTGTTCAACATCACGATACCTAACCCAAACTCCGCTATGGTTCACGCCTTTCATAAACAGATCGTCGTACCAATTCAGCGCATCAACATCTATGTATTTAGCCATCTTGTATTTCAATAACTTCCAATCTAATTTTGTCGTAACCGGCATACATTAACCGAAATTCTATTGTTTTCATATCAACTTCTGCCGCCTCTTGTGTGTAGTAATCTCCAACTGTTTTTGTTTCATCTGGTTTACCATATTTATTTCCGAATTTCCAAACATCAATTTTAATCGAATATCTCATTTGATTAGCCTTTCTTTATTGACATTCTAATAATGTTCTGGTAAAATGAAGTCACAAACTAAACATAGGAGGTTTTATCATGGCTGAACGTAAAACCAGAACAAAAGAGGAACGTATCGCTGAGATTGACAAGAAGATCGAGGCGCACAAGAAATCTATCGTAACTCTTGAAGCAAAGAAAGAAGCAATCTTGAACCCAAAACCGAGAACGCGCAAGGCTAAGAGCGTCGGCGCAATTATCGCAAAGGCAAAAGAAGCTGGACTCACACCGGAAGAAATCGCAGCGAAACTCGGTGTAGAAATCTGAATATCAATTAGGAGTGTGCTTCGGCGCACTCCTTATCTTTTAGTTCGTCCCTAATTCTCATAAGCGTTTCTCCAAGCCTATTTAGTCCTCTGCCATTGCAAACGCACCAAAACCTATCATTCCACGTATTGCCTTCAACAAGAATTTCGTCACCAGTTTCAATAAGCAGTTTCTTCAACCGTGGGTTTTGCATGAATTTAGCGAGACAAACTTCATACATGATCTGTTCTCGAACATCTAACCAATCTTCACGAATTTGAATTGAGCGGCCTAATCTTTTTGATGTAGATGGATCAAGTTGTGTAAATTTAATTCGTTCATTTTCATCAAATGTTTTCTGAGCATGGAATGCAGCTTCACTATTCTTATAGCGCAGACCATTATATGTAACCGGCGCATTATAGAAATTGCTCAAAAAGCGATATTCGCCATCAAAACTATCAATCATATTCTTATTGCCATCATAATTGATTACAACACAAATTTTCTGGATGCCATTCCATAACGCAAAATGGGTAGTAATCGTCATAGTCTTTAGTCCCTACTCTCAAAACAACAAGATTAGTTTTGCAATCAGTAAGTACAAGCACATCATTATCACCAGATTCCATTGATGCTTCAACACGAATGTTTGGTAGCTTTATTTTGCAAGGAGTGATTTCTTTTACAAGTTCCTCACAGTATGATCTATAACCATCAGAAGGATTTTCAACTGCAACATAGGCACAATTATCAAGTTCAAATTTCACATACTGGCATTCTTCTGAACTCCAATCATCACGCCTTACAATCATTCCAGTTTCAATTCCGCTAAAAATATGCTCACCGCAAAGGTCTTTTAACTCCATAATAACCTCCAACATCTAAACAGAATAACTATCCCACGGGATTTTGACTTTGAATTTGCTCTTGTAGTAAGTGCAACCTACACCAGAGTCACGACACCATTCATCCAGGAAAGTTTGTAAGTCTTTCACACTTTCATCCGAAATCCGTTCAGAAGCATCTTCATACAAATCTTCTGTCGCACTGTCAATTACATCTTGTGCATCAATTCTGAACGGTTCGCCAATAGCAAGCCAAACAAATTCAGGCCGTTCAGTATCATGCTCTTGATCGTCAAACCAATACTCAAAGAAATCTTCCCAATCAAAGAAGTAACCATCGTTTTGTGGATAGCCTTCGAAGTAAAAGCCGTGAGGCTGCGCCAATTCTGCATCTGTTGCAATCGGCGCATTATTAAGCATTTCGGCAGACTTCTTCGCCTGTTCTACCGCGTCAAGCTCACGCTGCTTTTCGCAGTTATGCTTTAAGTGGCCTTTTGGCAAAATCTCGCCGCACAGCTTACACCTATTAACAACGCCGTTGTAGCAATGCTGACAGAATGAAATCGCTTGATGTTTATATGGGAAGAAACCATGTGATCTATCTGGATCATCTGAAAGCCCATATGGGTTATCTTCAATGGTCATTCCAGTGCCGAAACAATACGGGCAGATTTCTTCATTGTCGTGTAAATCCTTACGAAGATTTGCACTGATTAGTTTTTCAATGTATTCTTTTGCCGTAACAATTACAGAAGTTGGCTTTATAAATTCATTTTTCATTTCAATCATTTTTCAAATCAGAATAGTATTCTTGCGCACATATATAACCCATTAAAATATCTTCTGCATTTCTTATAACTTGAACCGATGTTCTTTTCCTATGAGAACTAAGATTTAAGCAAGGGCAAATAATTTGTTGATAGATTTTAACATCAAGCCCATCTTGGATATATATTTCAGAAAATCTACGCGCTTTTGCTTGGATATTTGCATTTACAATGTCAAGACATGATCCATCCTTAAACCTAATCTGAAATAAATTAGGAAAATACTTATATATCGTTTCTGGTGGTGTCTCGTGCAAAATATCATCAAACAACTGTTTAGCCCATTCTTTGTTATAATAGAAGATACCGATATATCTAATTAAGTAGTTCAATTCTTTAATCCCATTTCCATGTACAGTTCATCAACTGCGTTACCTTTATGCTGCACACAATCGTATATTCTTTCTTCGATTGAGTCATTAGCCTGAAGGAATATGTAGGTACATTTACTATCCTGACCGGCACGATGGATTCTATCTTGGCTCTGCTTGTATTCTTCGTAACTGTAACTGAGCGAATAATAGATGTTGTAAGTACAGTTCACAAATGTTAAGCCTTTACCGATCAGCTTCGGATGGGCGAACAGTAGATCAATTTCACCGTTCTTGAATTGCCGGATAACATCATCACGGTTCTTCGTTTTGGAAGTTAGGGCAACGCCGCCGAATTTAGCCGCAAGACTTTCACATTCATGGTTGAACTGACACCAGACGATAATCGGCCTATCTTTAATCTCTGCAATGGTTTCTTCAAGTAGCTTGTCTTTGTTGTTTTCAAAACAGTTTATCGAGCCGTCTTTTTGAATTGTAAAACCGCTTGCAACCTCACGGAGTTTCATCAGTTTTGCCGTAAACTCAAATTTGCTCCATTCGTTGATATGAGAAACAATATCATTCAAGAAACCATCGTAAATGTCACGCTGTTCTTTCGCCATATCAAACTTGCGGATTTCAAAGACTTTATCAGGAAGATCAATACAATCTTCTTTCTTAATGAAGATCGAATTGCTGGACAGTTTTGAGAAGTATCGCTCCTTGTCCTCGTCTGTCTGATACCAGACGTGCGGATTAGCCATATCTTGATGGAAATACCTTGCAAGGAAGCCGTAGTAGTTGTTGCCGAACACATTACCAACGAATTTCATCTGAGGATAAATCTCGCTGTTATGGTTAGGGGTAGGGCAACCGCTCAAAACAAACCTGTGTGGGATAACGGTAGTAAAGTCAAGGATTGCAGAAGTGATCTGGCTTGACATATTCTTCATTACGCTGCTCTCGTCAACGATCATGCAATCAAATCCGGCTTTCAAAATTCTGTTCTTCAAAATTTTGAAACTGTCGTAATTCATCACATAAATGTCAGCAGGGGTGTTCAACTTTTTGATGCGTCCAAGTTTCCCCTTATCCCAGCAGTTTATGATACTTTTTGATGGGAAAAACCGCCTACAATCGTCAATCCAGGCCGTTTCTATAACCGAAAGCGGACATAAAATGAGTGTTTTATTGTAGTGTCTTGCGAGTTCCAATCCCATCACAGTTTTGCCCGTTCCTGTATCTGCGAAGATACCAAAGCTACCAGCATTCAGAGCTTTGTTGACAATGTTCTTTTGAAACGTCCAAAGGAAATCAGATAACTCAAATTGCTTTTCTTCTGCTTTTGGAATGTCATGTTCTTTTGGCAACAAGCCCAATTGCATAAGCTGGTATCTTGTTGCTTCTGGAACCCACCATTTCCCATCGTGGAATTGACGGCCTTCGATAGACCTTATGTAAGGGATTTTCTCAACTGGTACTTGAAGTTCGATCAACTACAACATCACCAACTTTCATGTTGCCATCAGCATATAACCACTTATATCCGCAATGTTCGTTTCTTTTGCCATTGCACACTTTAACTAATGTGCTTGGGTCAATCTTATCAATATCATTCATAACATCTTGTAAAGAGTGATAAATTCTAATTACTTTGCCACTTATTAAATCAACCTTTGCAAATTGTCTCGTCTTTTTAAGCCCTATTTTGAAAGCATGATTTTGGTTTTCTGCATTAGAACACCATTCGAGATTTGTAACAGCGTTATTACTTTTGTTACCGTCTTTATGGTTGATTTGCGGATAGTTGTTAGTATTAGGGATAAAGGCCAACGCTACAAGCCGGTGTAATTTATAATTTCCTTTGCCAAGACCAATAACCAAATACCCATCTTTATCTTTTGTGGGCTTTCGTAGTCTGCCCTTAATCCTTCTTGTTCCAATACGATCTTTATACTCAATGTTTATAACTCTGTCTAAACTTTTAACTCTGCCTAAATTACTAATCTGGTAAACTCCATCAAAACCAGCAATATCTTTCCATATTTCACTTTGCATCTTTTGCGGACTTTTTCATTTCTCGCTCTTTCTTTTTCGCTTCTTTTTCTGCTTTTGCCTTTGCGGACTGTTCCTTTCCAAGAACTAATTGTTCTGCAAATCGTTCTTTCATTTTCTCAATAGAATCATCAGTTTCAAAAGCAGATTCATCCCAAGTGGAAAATCTCTTTTCATTTGCGAGATTATAGAAATCTTCATTAAGCTCGATACCGATTGCATTTCTATGGTTCTCAATGGCAACCTTGTTCACAGTCCCAGCTCCGGCAAAAGGATCAAGGATCGTATCACCAGGACACGACCAAAGTTTGATACACCGTCTAACAAGTTCCTCCGCAAATGGAGTTGTATGGCCTATGCCTGAATTTGGAATATCCCATACTCCATCAGCAATTTTCGCCCATTCTTCAAGAGTAATATCAGAAGCCTTAATTACCTCACAATCTCCCGCTTTCTTGTAAACATAGACAAAACCAACATTGGCAGCAAGGATAGTGTCTCTTGCTTTCATGTTTCTGTAATACAGGTTGCCTTGTGCAAGCATAGCTCGTTGTGCTGAATACTTACGCCAAAATGCCTTAGTCCAAAGAGAGAAACCATTGTCAGAAAATAATTTGTTAATATCGCCTGTCAAACTCTCTTGCCCATTCTTGCCATCTCTACCCAACGTATAATTGTAATCTTCGTATTGGATAACAAACTTACCCCCTGGCACAAGGACTCTTTGGCATTCTGCGATCACAAGACCAAGTAAGTAATAGTATTCTTCATACGTTTCACAATTTGACAAATCTGATGGATCATTGCTGTAAACTCTCAAATTGTGATATGGTGGAGAGGTAATAATGAGATGGACACTTTCATTCGGCAATTTCTTTAATTCTTTCAAGCAATCACCGTTAATCCAGTTATTTGTTAATCTCATTTGTTTGCCTCCAACTATCCCTTTTAATCTTTAATAACTCTCGATTTGAACTTCTAAACATCATAAGGAGCATTTCTGTAACGCTTCTTTCTCTTGTTTTTAATCTTGCTTTTTTAACACAAGTAAGACAATTATTAGATAATTCATATACTCCAACATTATACGGAACATAGTTGTTCAATTCATCGAACATTCCATTATTGAACACAAGATAATTATAATCTCCAATGAAATTCATCCCATGTCCAGATAACAAATCTTCTTTGCAAGACTTTATTTCATAGCAATAGAAAACACCTTTTTCAATACCGCCGACAGAATTGTTAATTGGCTTAAACACCATATAATCAACTCTTATCGGATGTTCTGTTGAATAATCGAATGTTACTTCTTTTGCGGTGTAAATTCTTGGGTCATTATGTGGATTTATATGTTTTTCTAATTGTTCAGTTAGTTTCTCCGTAATTTGTTTTCTGTTCATCTGTATTTTCGTTATTGTTTCTAATCTTAAATTATTTCCCGTCCGCAGACGGGGCAATATTTCGCATTTACTAAATCAAATTGGCCTAACACTTTTGGGAAAGCTGCGTTATGCAATAGTGTACCACATTTAGCGCAGCTCATTGTTACTACACCACCAGGCCGTGAGAACTTTCGCATGGTAATATTGTCATTCAAATCTTCAACTTTGATTGCCTGATAGATTGCCAATGCTTTTTTATATGTAGTCCAGCAAACCCATGAATTGCATTTGGCGCAATATACACCCATTCTTCTGCCTTGTGGTTTTGCATAGACTTTATCATGCCCGCATTTTGGACAAGTATATATCATTACATCACCGTCATTCTAAATTGATTTTCTTTGTGGCGGCAAGTAAATCTTCTTTCGTATTCTTTACTCTATCATACATGACAAGGTTAAGAAGTGCAGAAAGCATATCTCCAATCTCTTTACCCTCATATCCTTCAGCAAGCAGATCGTTTCCATTCACAGCGAGATATTGGAGTGAATACACATCATTTTTCGCTTTACATTGTTTGATTTTGTACTTTAGAAGTTGAATGTTTTGCCTTTTGAAAACTTCGCGCTGGCCTGTAAGGATTTCTGCAAATTGACAAATTAAATCTGGATCGTGGTTTTTTATTTCACAAAGCAATTTTCGCGCCATGTGTACCAAATCATCATTACTCATAATATCATCACTCTCAATTCTTTCGAGTATAATATTACCATAATGGATTGTGGCTGATACCGCAAAACAGATTTCATTTGAAAATCTAAATGTCTTTAACACTTCCAATACATTTGTTTTTCTAAACAATAGAGCAAGGCGTAAAACTAAGTTTTCGCCACTGTCATAAAGATTTACTGATAATTCATCTTTATCAACATTGATTGGTATTGGCGATAGAAGATTTACGACTTTCACGAAGAATGCAAATACCGGATTTGCGGAAGGCCACCGAACACTCCAAAACATTCTGTTCGATAAGATTTTTGTAATCTCGTCACATACACGCTCTTTTGAAATATTCTTTAGTAAATGCCTGAAACTGTCCATACAGGAAAACGTTTCTTGGTCAATATCATAGCCATAACGGAATGCAAATCTAATTCCGCGCAAAATCCGCAACGCATCTTCATTAAATCTATCTTCCGGCTTACCAACACATCTGACAATATGATTTCGCAAATCCTTTAAGCCGCCAAACGGGTCAACGAAACCATCATAATAGTTATAGGCCATAGCGTTAATTGTAAAATCACGCCGCGCCAAATCTTGAACTAAATCGGTTGTGTACTCAACCGTTTCTGGATGCCGGTTGTCTTTATATACGCCATCAATTCTGTATGTGGTAATCTCAAACATCTTAAACCGTTCATCTGTCTCAGCGTTCAAAATAACGGTGACTGTGCCATGTTTGATACCAGTATTGACAACAGTACAATCGCTAAATATTTCAATTACTTGCTCTGGTTTCGCAGAAGTACAAATATCATAATCATGTGGTTTAATGCCAAGCGCAATATCTCTTACGCAACCGCCAACAACATACGCTTCAAAACCATTGTCGTGCAGCCGGTTTAGCAGAAACTCAACCTGCATCGGGAGTTTAATTTTCTCAACATCTACCACGGATTGCTAATCTCCTTTAAGAACCTTGCAAGCTGACCATTGTGATAAAACACAAGATCATCTTCTGTTATCTGTACGCAATGGTACTGTTTCACGATTTGATGGAAGATTTCTGCATCTACACACTTAAACTCAATTTTTGTTGGCTTAACAAACGGGTAAGTTTTCAGCCAACCATAATTCCCAATCTTTTTTAATACAAAAACATCTACTCTAACGATTGAGCGAAGTTCATCTGGAATAGCATTTTTGATTGAAGAAATGGAATAAATTTCAGAGCCGTGTTGAACCAGCGGGATAATAATTTCATCTTCGCCAAGGCTAAACACTTCAATCTGTGGGAATACCTTTTTAATCCCATTATAAACCTGTTCCATCAAATATGACTCGTATTTGATCTGTCTCTTTGGATTACACGCGCCAAAAATAACCTGTCGAATATATTTACTGTCAGTAAAATGCTTACTATCAGTAAACCTACCAACATATTCTTCCCACGTTTCGCAGCCACCAAAGATTTCTGGCGCAAAGAACCTCATAGAAGAAAAATTAGCTTTCTTCATGTCGATTGAAATAAAAGATAATCTATCGTTTGGTTCAATGTAAAGGTTGTTTTTACCAACTTCTTTTATGGTCTTTGATAGGGTAAGTTCATTAAATTCTTGGTATTTTGGATGATTTTTAATCGCATCAATAATTTTATCTTTTGTAGCGTTATACCATTCAAGATAACTCTGTTCTGAGTTAAATGCTTCAAGTTCTTTGCAGAAACGCTCAAACTTATTTACACAATCAAACAGCGAGTTAATCGTTGCGAGTCGCTGAAGGAAATACGGGTTATCATAAACGGTAATCGGCAATCCGCAATCACGGATAAATCGTTTCTTTAAGATTGTAGAGTTAATAACTTCTTCTTTTGTCATTTGTTTCCTCCGACCAATCTAATTTTTGTCCGCAATAATCACAATGCTTCTGTTGAAACATATCAATACGGCGATTACATCTTGGGCATCTGTATTCGGCAGGATCATTTGTATGGCAACTACCAGGATCAAAGTCAATCTTTTTGCTATCTTCGCAGATAATTCTTTCGTTAATTTCTTCTACAAAATCATTCACCACCGTCATATCTGCATTATCTGGCAGATCGGTATGTGTTTTTAGATAGTCAAGACGAGCTTCGCAATCATCTACAATTTCATAAAACGCCGCTGTCGGCTGTCTGTTTTCATCCAGATATTCGCCATTTCTAATGCTCATAAGCAAGTCATGGTCTTTCTCTCTATATGTGATAATCTCGCCGCGTTCCAGAATATCAAACGCCATCAGATAGAGCCGAACAAGATGTGCCATGTGCTTGCCGAGCTTATCATGTGCTATCGCTTTTTCATTCCGCTTACCGATTTTCGCATAAGAGCCAATAATCATTCCCATGTCGTTCATGCTGGCGCGGAACTCACGGAGCGGGTAGTGCTTCAAATCAATATCGCAAAAGATTTCGGTATCATATTCTGGATTATTTGATCTGTCGATATAAAGTCTGATTGCATCATCTGGCCTTGCGGAATACCTTGACCGCAATTCATAAGATGCGTGTTCAATGCTCTTTAATATGTGCTGTTCCTGTTCGCTCTGGCTTACAAGTCTTGCCGACTTGTTTTCAAGCCGCCGCAACTGAGCATTTGCGTAACCGGCAAACGAATGAATTACTCTCTTTGACAGAAAGATATGTCTATGCTTAATAATCTCGCGGCCAATATCCGTTAAATAGATATAATCCTCTGGACGCAGGCCAAGCATTTCAATGGTATTAGGATTGCACGAACAAAATAGTTTGATAATCTTATCGAATGAATAAATCGTAGTATCTGTTTCGGTTTCAACTACTTGTTCAAAATCATTTCCAATAAGAATATTCCTTTTTGAATTTGTTGCAATCCCACGAATATCAACATCTGAGTTCTCATTGTTCATTCCGTAAGCATGGCTACCACCATAGCCAAGAAGGACAATGTTACTCCCAAGATTAGAGTCTGTCCGCAGGAAATTATACTGTTTACCTTCAAGGATTTCATGGATATTTACTACGCTCATTTGTTCACCGCCTTTTCTTGGTGATAGTATAGCACAAAAAATATTATTTGTAAACTAACTTTTCGATATTTTTTTAGAATTGTTTTTGTGTCCCATTTATGGGACATTTGGAATGTTATAATATCGGCAGAAGCAATTAATAGCCGCTGCCGATCATCTCCTATGCCCAATAATTTCTTTGAGTTTCATCATCGAGATCGACAATAAATGCACTAACATCAACATTAGAAAATGTCTTTGCAATTCTGCGGAACTCACTAAGACTAAACCCAAGACCTTTTTCATCCAATTCAATCAATAATTCATCCACATCAATGATTGTAGTTGCTTCTGATAACCCGCTAAAAACAACTTTAAGCTGCCTGAACAGATCAGAAGGTGATGTGTTATCGAGAACCTTAACAGAAATAAACTGCCGGTTATCATCTTTTTTGGAAAAACTTACCATAATATGTACCTCCAGTGTTGACTTTTTAGATTATTTGCGTTATTATTATGTAGAAGTAAGACTTCTTTCTTGAACTACCCGTATTATATACGATTAACGTCGCTTTGTCAAGTGCAAAATACGAAAATAATCTTATTTTGGAGGTTAATATGGAAAGCATTATTTTCAGGCGCATATCCGAACTCTGCGCAGAAAAAGGGATTACGGTTAGTCGGCTTGAAAAAGAAATCGGTGCTACAAATTCTACAATTATGAAATGGCGAGATACTAAAAGATCGCCGTCTGTTGAAAATGTTAAAGCTGTGGCTCAGTATTTCAATGTTTCTATTGAATACTTGTTAGGAGAAACAGAAGTAAGAAGCACAATACGACAGATACTTTCGGAAGATGATGGTGTTATTTCTCTACAAAGAGCAATGGAGAAAATGACACCAGTAGATAAGTCTCGTGTTATGGCTATGCTCAGAGCTGGCTATGACTATGCTTTTATGGAGGATAATAGCGATTAAATGATTAGATACAACTACATTAACCGTCTGGTATTGCAGATTTATTTTTCTATGGATAAAATAACATTCCCAATCAATCCAATAGAAATAATAAACAAACTCCCAAACTGTCGGTATTTATCATATCAAAAGTTTGCGGAGATCAATGGCTGCACGATTGATGAAGTTATAGAAATATGTAAAAGTAAATCTGGATGTACCAATTTTGATGTTGATACAGGTCGGTATCTAATTCTTTGTAATGAGTCTACAGAAAACCATAATAATCCTGGTAGGCAGCGGTGGACGTGCCTTCACGAAATCGGCCACGTTGTTTGCGATCATCTGAATGTTTCGGCGCTTGAAATGTTAGCGGAAAACGCAATATCTGACGCTGAGAATAAGGAATATGAACTTGAAGCTGATTATTTCGCTGCCACAGCAATAGCGCCGTTCCCTCTATTTAAGGAATTTGGTATCACTTCTATGCCTGCCGTGCAATCGTTCTTTGGGTTATCAGCAGAAGCGGCATCATATAGATTTAACCAATACTTGAAATGGAAACAAGATCACCGCAAAACCGCATGGGAAAATGATATGCTACAAGTATATCGAAAGAAAAACAGCTTACCATTATATTCTTCTCCGTAGGGTTTTCGCCCTACGGAGTTTTTCTTTTATGTGTTTAATGATACACTGTAAATTGAATAAATACAACCATCAAGAAATGGGTTGATTACCATTTGTTGCCATTCTAAGCTGTGCAATTTGGAAGTATTTTTTATCAATTTCAATCCCAATAAATTGTCTGTAAAGATTATTGCAAGCAATTCCTACACTTCCAATTCCCATAAACGGGTCTAATACAATTTGTCCTTCTTTTGAAGAATTACGAACTAAAACCTCCATTAGTTCTACCGGCTTTTCTGTATCATGCAAGTTCTGGCCGTTTACATCTTTTGTTTTCTTGTTCTGGAATGAAAGAATATCACTTGTACCGCAATAATTAATTTGAACGCCTTTGCCTTTTCTGAAAAACAATATGTATTCAAACTGAGACATATAAAAGCGCCCCATAAGTTTATTGCCTTTATTCCAAATCAATGACTTAATAAAGTGAAAACCTACACCAGTAAACACATTTAGCATTTTAATCAAATTGACATGATTGCACATCACATAACAGTGGCTCCCGTCTTTAAGCAATCTGAAAAACTCAGGAGCATATTCAGAGCAATCTATGTTATTATGCTCAAATATCTTCCCTTGCATTGTCACTTTTGTCGCCATCATGCCGCCTGTATTTCCGGCGCAACCTTTCTTTGTCACCGGATAAGGCGGGTCTGTAACAATCAGATCAACGCTTTCATCTTCAATTTTTTGTAATTCTTCAATACAATCACCACAAATCAGTATTGGCCGGGGGTGATGTTACTTAAAATCAATTTTTCTCCTATGGTTTACCCAGCGGAAATAAGTGCATTCCCACAGGTAATTCTATCACTATCTTCTTCGAGGCTTGGCACAAATACAATTACTTGCCATCCTTCTTCAACGAGCGGTCTTTCAAATTCTCTGTAAACATCATAATCCGTGTATGTATTCGTTACATCAAATCCGTTTTCAACCGCAGATTTTGTTTCATGGATTGGTGTGATCTTTACAATAAACTTATCTTTATCAAACAATTCGGATAACCTTTTCGCATCAAGAATTGTTTTTGCAGTAACGGCAAAATTCAGCGTGTATTTCCGGCCAACCGGCATAGGAAGTTTTGCCGCAAGTTCAGATATTTCTTCCAGGCTCAGGCTCATACCATTAAATTGTTCATCCCTTTGGTCATTGTCTGTACTGTTAATACTGAATTGCAATCCAGCTTCGCCGCTATAAGAATTGTTTTTAATATCGCACCACTTTATAATAAACTGTTCGAGGTATTTATTTGACTTTGGCAGCATTGTTGACACAACAGGATGGATCGTATCTGCCTTAACATAATGGTTCACAAGCGGCCTCAAACAATACTCTGCAAATGTCAACACATTCTTGTTGAATGTTGGTTCTCCCATTCTTGCAAAATGTACATTGAACCGTGCCGTGTGCTGTACATCTTCGCTCTTGATGATTGTAGCAATTTGTTCCCACAAATCATACAGACTAACATTCCCATAAAAACCGTACTTCGGGCAATCGCAGAATTGACATTTCATAGGGCAACCATGTTGTGTACTAATTGTTGCTACCCATTTTTCTGATAAATCCACGTCAGTATCCTTTACCCCCGAAATTTCTTTGGTTAATCCGAGAAAATCAGCCTTAATATTATTCTCTTTGCCGTAATCTCCAACGGTCAGAAATTCAAGGCGATTATCTCTATCAACAAAAATCTTTCCTGTATGTGTATTAACAATCTCCATAGTAAACCTCAGTTTATATACTCTAATTCAGAAAGAATATCGTTTGGAACATTCCCGCTCCAAACATAACTATTTTTCAAAATAAACTCATTGTAAGAGCTTGCCGTTTTGTTTGCTCTCATTTTGGCTTGCTCTGCCCATGATTGCTTTTCTGGATTATCACTATCTTTGTATTGTTCGTATGTAAGCCGATCCGCGTTATAAGACGCGATCATTGATCTACAAGTATCTTCAACTTGCTTTCTCGTCTGATATTTTGTTGCATCATCCGCTTTCTGAACTTCATGAAACCAACTATTCCACATTGTTCTACCGACAGGCGTAACAGAGCAGAAAACAACAAAAGCAACAACAATGGCGAGAATGGCAATTAAAACTTTTTGCCAGGTTTCCATTAGTGACCTCCATCAACATTAAGCACCGGAGACTCAACCACAAAAGGAATATCAGAATACAAATAATCTCCGCTCCATTCGATGTACTTACCGTCTGGTGTAAAGAAGAAAATGCCGCTGTCATTTTGGCCGTATGAACCGTCAACATCTGCGAGCCACTTATTTCCGTTGCTCCATCCTTCACAGCCATATTCTTGCTCATAATACTCACTGTCTGGCGTTAAAAAACTATTTAGACTTGACACCTTACCATCAACAACAAAACTACCAACAACAACATTACCACTGAATAGCACGATATAGCCGAGAGGCTTTTCAATCTGGCAAACAAGCGCATTGGCCTTTTCGCGTTGCCCATTTACCCAATACGCTCTGCGGATTAGATTATATCTTTCAAGAGAATAATTGATGTCTGTAGGAGTCGGTTGATTTGCTTGGAGCGTGTTTGCCGCAATCTTTGTATTGGTAACATCTTGCTTTGAACCACCTTCAGAGGTTTCATTACCAAGATCACAGCCGGTCAAAGCAAACATTGACACCACCAAAAGAACGACAAGAATACTACTAATAATTTTCTTCAATTTAGTTTCCTCCATTTTCATACTTAAAGTAAATCGGTTTTGGATTAAGCATTGCTGAGTTTTCACCAGTTACATACTGATCTATTGTTGGCTTGATTTCTTCTTTGATGTACTTTTCTCTAATACGCGAATCCATAAAGATAATATGCGACCAAATACAGGAAACCATGTGCTGAGTAGAGACAATTCTAATCAAACTATTGTTATTAAGTTTAATCACTGCGTTTCCATTCAATGATACTTCTTTGATGATACCATTCCCATTAAAATGGCCTGTAATAGTATTAAAAACTGATTCTACGGTTTCATCGTCAAGCACATAAAATGTGATGTTATATTCTGGATTGTCTCTGCATCTATCAAGGAATTTTGCGTAATCTGTTAAATTCATCGTACCTCCCACGGGAAACCTTCAATCCCAAAATGTCCAAATCTTGCGGTATTACAAAAATAAAAATCTTTATTTGTTAATCCAAATTCTTCAATGATGTGTTGTGGAGTACATTCATCGGCGTATTTATCTGTGCAATCATGATCGCCGCTGTTAGATCGAATATAAACCGCCATAGGTTTATCAATTCCAATCGCATAGGATAATTGGACTTCACAATAGATATCTTCTTCATGCTCCTTCAGCCATCGAATTGCAAGCTGCCGAGCCTTGTATGCTGCGCTACGGTCAACCTTTGTAGGGTCTTTTCCAGAGAAAGCACCGCCACCAACATGAGCGAAACTGTGGTAACTGTCAACAACAATCTTTCTTCCAGTTAGGCCAGCATCGCCGTCAAAACCGCCAATTAGAAACTTTCCTGTTGGATTGATATGGAATTTCTTAATTTCAATCTTGTACCAGTTACAAATTAAAACGGCAAGAGAACGAATAATCGCATCTGTCATTTGCCTATCATTTTCTGTATTTTGATAGGAAATAACAAAATCTTCAATGTATTGCAGTTCGTCTTTTTCGTTGTAGTAACCGGTGATTTGCGCTTTGCCGTCCGGCAGAAAAATACCGTCCCAACCATTTTTGCGGATGTTTGAGTAACCCATAGAAAACTCTTGAAGAATTTGCATAGCAAGCGGAATAAAGTTAGGTGTTTCACGGCAGGCATAACCAAACATCATTCCTTGATCGCCAGCTCCACCCACATCAACGCCCTGCGCAATATCTGGTGATTGCTTTCCGAGGTTATCAATTACTTCAATATTGTCTGAATAGCCAACAGATCGTAACACCGTCTTAACAACGTTTTCAACATCAACAGTGGCGGTTGAACTAACTTCGCCGGTTACAAAAATCTTTCCTTTCCCTCCAGCAACTTCAATCCCGCAACGGCTGTTTTTATCTTTCTTTAAGAACATATCAAGCAAGGTATCGCTAATCTGATCGCACACTTTATCTGGATGGCCTTCAAATACTATTTCATTGGAATAAAAGTAACCCATGCAATCACTCCTTCATTTCTTCTAAAAACGGGAAACTATCTAATAACTTGTTGTACTGTTCAATTACAAATTCAAGGGCAGGGAAGTTTGCTACATCTTGCCCATAATTATTATAAAACGGCGTATATGGTTGGCAAAAATCATCATCAATAACCAAGATGTTTTTAAGATCATTCCAATCTTCTGTGTTTTCTTTGAACTCAATTTCAATAGTAAAATTAAAATCAATGTATTTTTTATAGAAGAACTTAATCAAATGAAAGTACGCAGAACTATTTGTATAAATACCGCCATAATGCCATGCGCATTTTGAAGAACCAACGATCATATCAGCCCTCCATCCTGGTTTCATCTTGTACCGTTTGATTTTCATTTCTGCCTCCAAACCAATCTACAACATACATTGGCATAAAAAATTGTGATGTGGTTATTGCACAAGCAAGTCCCCCGGATCGTAGATGCGATCTTTTAACGATGGCTGTAATCCAGTAATACCGTTTCTACCGCCTTTGCTATTAAGGCAAATTACTTGTTGGTTCTTTTTCAATGCCGTTCCTCCCAATTCATAACCGCGTCAATCACTCTGTCAAAATCGCCGGTACAATCACAAGCATAAGTCATACAAGCAACAAACCATTGATTTTTTGGTGGGAATATAGATCGTGATGAACCAACTCGAACATCTGTATTTCCACAATAATTACATTTATGAAGTCTATCTTTATATTTCTTTGTGTACTTATCAGCAAGGATAAATCTAATAGCCATCATCTAATCCCAAGCATTTCTGCGAGGTAATAATCCATGTCTCTGATTACAATATGCGTAAAATTTTGTTCCCAAATCATTCCTTCAACTGCGTCATTGTAGTGTTCTTCGATATAACTCAATGCTCGTCTGTCTTTTTCTGACTTTGTAAAAGAATATCTTGATTTCAGTTTTTCAATCCATTCTTCTTTTAATTCCAGAGCAGGGTAGACAAGGATTTGTTCATCGGCTGGTTTTCGTGCAAGTTCTGTACGAACACTATCATGCGAGGAAACGCAAACAATGTAACCGCAGCGGCAGAGCCACCGAGCAATATTACAATATGGGACTTCCCAACCATCAATTTTCTTGCCATCACCGCCGTTAAACAAACTGCTTTCAAGGTCAATTACATAATCGTTATTGTAGGCTAATGCAGATTTGCCAACACAAGGGAAACCAACAATTACTTTGCCATATTCACTTCTCATAAAAACTCCATTTGTTTTTCGTTATTGTTTTTACAGTATAAAGTTTAATGCTCAATTATTTTATAAGCATTTCTTACCGTACCAATACCAATATTGCCAGTTATTGTACCAATCGTATTTTGATCTTGTCGTATTCTGCTGTTGTAATCATCGTATATGATTACATTTCTCCCCCGGAGTTAGCTCCGCATTTTGCCGGATTGACATTAGCATATAGCCGATCAAGCGCAATTTCAAAAGCTCCAATTCCAGAAAAGAAACTGCCAACTTTCAGATCATCGAATAAATATGGCATTGCTTTGTAAAGATTTCTGTATATGTAAAACAAAACATCGGTAACGATTGAATTACCGGCCTGTTTGTAGAGTTGTGAATTACTCATTTCAGATAACCGTTCAGCTTCGGCGCTTTGAGCAAAATCATCATTTGGGAACTCTGAAATAATCTTTTTCGCTGTTTCTCTGCTATTTGTTTTGGCTGCGTAAAAATCTTCATCAGAAAAACCCATCAACCTAAAACATTCTTTTGGCGTAAGTTTTCTAATTCGATAACCACATGAGGTATCATTTTCAATCACTCGTTTATCACCCCCGAATCAATAGTTCGGATTGTGCCTACCGTATCATCTGAGTAAATTCGCAATCCTTCGTCATATCTTCTTTCACATACTATTCGATCCATATTTTCTTCCTTATTCACTATAACCATAGGTTGTAGATTACCCCCTGACAAGTGTGCAGAGCGGGGGCTAAACCTTCAACACTATACACCCTGCCTTGATTTGGATTATCTCTTGTTTTTGTTGGGCATACATTCCCGATCCAAACAATATCTTTCATATATTTCGTTATTATTCTTCATTCCTTAAAACCATAGGCTCAATAACATAAATCATTTGATTTGATGCTGTTATCGTTGGACATATCTTTCCCCCGATTGAACACGTCCGCGCCGTGTCTTTGACTTTGGAAAACTAAAATCCGCAACACCAGGAATTTCACATTCGATATACCCATCTTTAGTTGCTTGCTTTATTCTTATCTTCATTCTTCTCTATAATCATAATATGATTTTTGATGCCTAAACCAGCGCATAGAGTTGGTGATAACCCCCGGATTCATACACAATATTTGATTGGTGTTTACCAGTCCCTTTTTCTATGTAACCGATTTCTTTTATCTTCTGTTCTTTGTTCATGTGCAACTATAATTTTCGGTGGGTCTTTATAACAAGAGCATGGAATTGTTGACATTAAACCATCAACAGAATAAATCCATCCTTGCTGTCCCCCGAACCTCTATGGATTAATCGTTCAATCTCAACTTTGTTTTTCATTTAATAACCTTTCGATTATCAGTTGCCGTCTATGTGTTCGTAAAAAGTATTCAACTGTGATACCCTTATGATAATTGGCATCAATACAATAAGAATACTTGTCACATAATCCATACTTAGACGCTTTATAATCTTCGGAATCCCCCGGATGGTGAGATTATTTTGCTTTATGTCTTGCACTTAATAACTCCGTTCATCGGTTGATTACCAAAACCTTTATAATCTCTTGCAAGAAGTGTATTTGCTATATCTGTTAATTTATCGAACTTAGTACATTGTTCCGAAAATAATCCTGTTTTTAATTCAGAACCATATCCCAACTGTGTCTGTCTAAGCTCGATCTCCCCCCTGCCTAATGGCGTTAGAGTTCTTCTTCTCTAACTTGCCGGACGCTACAAGATCATCAATTAGTTCCTTTGCTTTGTCTGTATTAACATAATACTTTTCGTCAACATTTGTTTCAAGTACATCCTTCAGACATACATCACTTTCAAAACCATCAGGGAATGCAAACTCACCATTGTCAAGTTCCTTCTTAATAAACACAATATATACTCGTTCTCGATTTTGTGGAATGCCAAAATCTTTTGCATTGAGAACCTTGAAATATGTGTTATAGCCGTACTCATTCAATTCATCGACAAACATCTTAAACGTGTCTTTGAACTTTTTGCCAACAATGTTTTTGACATTTTCATAAACGCCCCAATTTGGCCTGTTTGCTCTGATAATTCGCAACCATTCAACCAGTAATGAACTGCGTGTCTTTTCAATGTTTTCACTTCCGCAATTCGGACACTTATGCCGTTCTGAGTAATGGACTGTCAATGGGTTATACTCATGCTCACAATCCTTACACTTCCATGTGCTGCCAGCCTGATTACCAGCCACGCTAAAATCCTGACATGGAGAACCACCGCAAATCATGGTAAATGGCTGCAAACTATATTCGTCAACCAACGTAATGTCCCCCAGGTTTTTAGATGGGTCAATACCGTGGATAGCACAATAACTCTGCGCTGCATATTTGTCGAACTCACAGAAATGCACAAGCTCATATCCGTGATCTATCAATATATCTACCTCGTTTATTTTCGATATTGTTTCTAAAGCTATGATTTCAGATTTATATAATCCTGCTCGTTAAGAATTGTTGTACCGAATTTTTCAGCAGCCTTGTTCTTTGCGCTGCCAGAAGTTTTATCATTTGTAATCAGATAGTTTGTCTTGGCAGACACACCAGATACAACGATACCGCCGTTATTCTCTATATCTTCTACCAGCGCGTTTCTATTTGCGAACATTTCCAACTTTCCCGTAATACAGAACGTCTTACCGGCAAATGTGTTGGCCGCAGATTTCGGAGCTGGTTCTTCTACTCTAAGCAGATCAACCAACGGTTTAATCTCGTCAAGATGCTCCTGAACATAACGGTTAATACAATCGCTTGTCTGCCTACCGATTGCAGGCAGCGTACTCCAATCATGGTTACGCAACGCAAGGGCAATAAAGGTACAAAAAATATCGCCAGTAGTCTGTGTTTCACAATATTCTGTAATCGTCTTGGCGGCAGATTTACCAATCGTCGGAATACCGATTGCAACAATCACATTTTGTAATCTACAATTCTTGCTTTCTTCTATGGACTTGATTAAGTTATCAACAACACCTTTGCCAAATCCGTATTCTTTAATGATTTCTTCTCTGTGTTCCTTCAGATGGTACAGACTTGCAAAATCTGTAACATATCCGAGGTTCATCAGTGACTTTAACCTTTCTTCCGAAATCCCAACGATGTTCATACCCTCTCTGGAGGCGAAATTTGAAATTTTGTCGTGTAATCTCGCAGAACAATTTGGGTTCGTACAAATCAGCGTTTTTCTCCCGTTTTCTCGCTTAATCTCCGTTTTTCTCGCGCAATTTGGACATAAAACTGGTATTTTATAATCATTGCTTCTTGTAAGGTTTTGCGTGACTTTTGGAATGATTTGATTTGCTTTTATGACCGTAATTGTGTCACCAATGCCAAGTTGCAATTCTTCAATAACACTTACGTTACACAGCGAGGCACGGTTGACTGTTGTACCGTCAATCTCAACCGGCTCAAACACGGCAACAGGATTTATCAGTCCGGTTCTGCTCACGTTCCATTCTATATCAAGCAAGGTTGTTTCATTTTCTTCCTGATAGAACTTGAATGCCAAAGAATGCTTTGGATGATGTGAAGTAACGCCAAGACTTTTGCAATAGGAAATATCATCAAACATTCCAACGATACCATCAATCGGAATTTTTAACTTTTCACAATCTGTTTTTATTTCATCAATAGCAGTTGCTCCACCAACTCGCTTAATGTGATTGTATGAGCAATACGGTGTAACATCAAATCCAAATGTTTGTAAAAGCATTAAGGCTTGCTCATTTCCATTTACACGGTAAATCTCCGGGCAATCATATAACTTCCAAGCAAGGAACTTAACATTCCGGCTCTTTGTAATCTCAGGATTAAGTTGCCTTACAGTGCCACTAACAAGATTTCGCGGGTTTTTGTATTCTGTTCCTTCTCGCTCATTGATCCGCTCAAATTCTGAATATGTAATAATACACTCGCCATCAACAATTACAGTACCGTTAGTTGGTATCGTCAAAGGTATATTTGAAAACGCTCTGGCATTATGGGTAATATCCTCTCCAACTTCGCCGTTGCCTCTGCTCTCAGCCCGTACCAATTCCCCATCTTGGTAGGTTAGTGAACAGGTTAAACCATCGAGCTTACCCATAAGAATAAACGGTTTATCGAAGTATCTTATAAATTCCTGTTCATCGGTTGTTTTCGCAAGGGAAAGCAATTGATGATTGTGCTTAACCTTTTGAAGCTGGCTGACACTATCATAACCTACAGTATGTGTTGGAGAATTAGCCATAACTACGCCAGTCTTATTTTCAAGTGCTTCCAGCTCGTCAAATAATGCGTCATATTCACGATCTGAAACAAGACTTTTGTTTTCGTTATAATACGCGGCGCGGTATCTATTGAGCTGTTCGACCAACTCCGTCATTCTATCTCTGTCAATCTGATACATGATAATTCTCTTTCCACCAAGCAATCAATTCGTCTGCTGTCCGAGGCGTGTAATTCATACACTCCATCATACAACCAACATTCACAATATGCCCCCTGTTCAGATATGAAGGCGCTCCAAATTGCATAATGTATTTTCTGCGCTGGTCAACAAGCTCCCACACAAAATCATTTCTGGCATATTCTTCATCTGTCCGGTTATGTGTATGACCGTGGAAATGCCACATATTTTCACCGTAACTTCCACGATAGAAAAGGATAGGATAATGGCTCAAAATGATGTGCCGCCCGTTATCTTTGATTTCCTTGTAATCCTTAATATCGCGGAACATATTTTTCAATCGCTGCGACATTTGCCTCAGATCGTGGTTTCCTTTGATTAGATATTTATTCCCGTTCAGGCGGTTCAAAACCCTAATCCATTCATCTTCTTTATCCCAACAAAAATCACCCAGGATATAAACATCATCTTCTTTTGAAACAACGCTATTCCAATTTGATACTATGGTTTCCTCCATCTGTTGTGTATCAATAAATGGTCTGTTATCAAAACTAATAATGTTTTTATGTCCAAAGTGAGTATCTGCGATATAAAAAATCTTACTCATTTTATTCTCCAAAATCATAGAGCATTGGAGTCCCATCAGAATTAAGAATTGCACACATATATCCTTGATAGCCAGATCGCGCAAGGAAATACATTACACCGGTTTCTTTATCGGCGTAAATAAAATATGAACCACTCCTAAACTCTCCATTTCCAATTTCGACAAGATTTCCGTAAAAATCGTAACAAGAATTGTATTTTCGTTCTGTTACTTTGGGCGGATAACCACCGCAGCCAACAAACAATAATGAAAATACAATAACTAAAACAATAACAAAACTTATAACCCTTATTCGTTTCATTATCTTCCTCCTAATTTAATGGGCAAAACGATAACCCGCGTTCTTTGAAGTATTCAATTACAAGGTCTGTTGGGTATTCGGTCAATTTACATATTTGTGGCGCGTCGGCAAGTTCGTAATTTACTTCTTCTTTAATATTTCTTATCTGATCTAAATATATACGTGGCCTTTCATCACAAAAAATACTCCAAATACTGCGCCGTCTTTGTAAACACTTTGGGATATTTATATCATAACCAGCAAACCAACTTGGGCAAATGTATTTACCATATTTATCTTCACCAAAGCAAAAATCATATTTTGGTAAAACGTCTGCAATTTCTATTCTGTGAAATATATGTATATTTGAAATTGCATTGTTTCTGTGTATTAACTCTTTTCTATGAAAATCACATATTAGATACCCGTTTATAAATAACTTATGGCTTGCGATATAAAAATTCACATTCATTTAAGTTAAATAATCCTCTCGATATTGCCGTACTTAATGATAAACTTACCAAAAATAGGTTCTTCACGATGATAGTGACCGCAATACCACCGATGGAATTTCAATTTGTAATCCAAAACCAATTCATTAAAGTACATTGTCAATTTGTCTGCCGTCCTATAACCGGCAACAGAGCAGGCATCCTGTGGCAAACAATGGCTAACAACATAGTCAACTTCAAAATTTACCTTTGATAATTCTCGAATGCCACGTTTCATTTCCGCAGATGTTGGCAGCTCATTAGGCCACCACGACAGGCTTTTAATCCGCAGCATTTGACCGTACTTTGTGCGCCGATTATAGTCTTTTACACAATCCAACATACAAGGGTAGTCTTTCGGATCAAGAATACCATCCTGAATGTCATGGCTGCTTGCGCCACCAAAAGCAAAGAACTTCTTTCCTTGTAAATTGAACACATATCCGCGTATTAGATGGAATACATTATCTCTAATCTTATGTGCTTTGCCCCCGTGGAAATTCACTGTTGGATATTCCTTCAGCCGGTCAAAGTTTTCATGGTTTCCATCTACAAACAAGAGTGTAAACGGTTTTTCTGCAAGCCAATCAAGCCAATAAACTTCTCTCTTACTTGGTACTATATAATCCCAAACGCCCCCGAAATCTCCGCAAACAATCACATAATCGTCCCGCGTCAATTCTTTCTGTTCTGGAAAATTCTTTGTTGAAAACTTCTCAAAATTTGCATGGCAATCGCCTGTAACAAAAATCATTAGAATAATTCCTCGTCATCCTCTGGATGTAAAGTAATCATACAATCCAGGCAAATCCACTCATTTGTTGTATTATAATCTCGTACCATATCATGCTGATCGTGCCGTTCTCCACAAATGGCACACTTGCGAATGTACTGTTTTCTCTTTTTGAATGTACTGTTTTCGTGTTCCTTACTCATATTTTTTTAATAAGAATTGATAATACTCCCCATTATGTGTTTCTCTTGCTTCTTTAGAACAGTGTTCTATACATTTTTCTTCGATTGCTCCATCGAAATAATCACTGTCGTACCATTCGAGGCTATCACGATGTTCACGCAGCCATCCCAAATCCAACTTTTCGCAGGTTTGATAGAACGCAAACGCCCATCCAGCCGTACCGGAATTTAGCCCGAATGTACTAATCGTTTCTTTGTCAAGTATGTATGTACCAAAAACCGATACAAGCTCACCAAGAAATGCCGGATAGAAGTAATCAGGAATTTTTGCCAACACTTCCGATTGATCTAAACGAATATCATCAAATGCAACTGCGCTTTCCATCACTTCGGCCTCGTTAGAATATAGAACAAGATTTTGTAGATAGAATAGAAATGATGTGCAGCCCAAATAGCGTTTTTCACAGATGCACTTTTCGGCACTCTTTCTGGAAATTGCCGAAATATATCCTCCATTTCATCAATGCCATCAAGTGCTATCTCCATAGCGCAACATCTTTTGTCAGCACCCATTTCAAACCTCCATATCTTTCTTCGCAAATCTACGTTCTCTCTTTTTCGCCATCTTTTTATTCAATTTCTTCATCTTACGCCAACCATTATGATTTACAGCCCAAGACGCAAACAAATGTGAAAACTCAGATTGATATTCTAAAAATCCTTTATAAATCTGTTTTCTCTTTTTCATATTCGTTTAGTATTCTTCCGCAATTCGGGCAGAAATTTGGGCGATAAAACCCTACTAAATCATTCATATTTGTTTTGTCATTCCAGTGTTCAAATAGGATTTCTACTGGTCTGCCAAAACCAGAATTTATCCCAATTCTATATTTCTTTTCGGTTTCACCAATTGTACAATAACTACCGTCGTTTTCATCGGTCAGAATAAAATCATCTTCAAAATCTGAAGGATCAGCAACTCTCGCATTATAGCAGTAGCGACATGGAGTTTTGCGATAATCCTTGTCAAATACAATCAGTTTAACCCAATCTTTAATTGTTCTACCGTTGATTTCAATTTCATTTAAGGCTTTCTCTGCGACTTTTCGAGCATCAATTTCAATACTAATAGTTGTCATTATTCATCACTTTCTTCACCGTTCTTCCACCAACCGAGGCTAATATCTCCGGTTTTTGTATTCGTAAGGATTTGAACAGTACAGTTTCTATGTATTTCTTCTTGATCGTAAAACTCTAATAGTGATACAATGCTTTCCGCTGACTCAATCTTTTTTCCACAATTCGGGCAATACTTGGTTCCAGACCAAATCATAGGATTATCTTTGGATGATTGAGAATGGATATTGTCATTTCTACAATGACATGAGCTGCATACCCAAGCTCCGATCCCCCAATCCATCCCGTTTTTATCCCATATCCATTTTGCCGTTTTGGTTTCTTTTTCTTCCATCCTTGTTAATTAGGGAGTGAACTTATGCACTCCTTAATCCTCTCTTAATTCTTTTCTTTCGTAAATCTGTAATTAGGAAAACTCACACCAATAATCAAATTCTTTACGATATTGTCCACCATTGGTAGGTAAATCTTTTTTCTTCCGAATCTTCTTATTTGTTCTCCTTCTAAAGTATTTTCCTGTGCCGGGCGATACTGCACTATAACGGATATACCTATTTCTAAATTCATCATACCAAGCGCCGCGACCATAACTATGCCAAGTTTCATCATACAATTTCTTTAATCTACGTTTGGTTTCTTTGCTGCGCTTGTAACTCATTTAACTATCTCCTATAAAAACCAGATCGTCGATATATTTTCTTCCTTCACCTTTGAAAATTGGAATTTCAGTATCAATAACCCACCTGCTACGCTCCGAACCATCGACAGTCTTTTTAACACAACAACTACCACGCTTGTAATGTGCATGGTAATCATTCCAGTTAATGCCGCGCTCTGTCATAAGCATATCCTGGATTTGATTACAGGATTTACCGTGAAGCTGCGTATGTGAGAAATTAGCCTGTCCAACCATTTCAATTGAATTGCGTGTAGCGTCGTTCTGCCGCCAAAGAACGCAGTTTGTTACTTCTTCTTTCGGAATGTTGAACACTCTTGCATCAAACATAGCACCTTTGAAAAGTGCAATATTGTAATTCCCATATTGTGTTTCGTTTTCAACCGTATCAAAATGCATAACAAATCCTTCAGTTGGAGAACTTTCACTAACTGTATGTTCATTACAGAATGTATCTACATTTTCTGAAAAGAATTTGTTGAATGCCATCGTCGCCATACTTGCCGCGATACTGCAACATTTTTGAATGTTATAATCGAACCACGAAGAACTATCCAAACGCTTATAATCAACTAAAACAAGCGTAATTTCGTCGGATTGAGTATATCCGAGAACACAGCCTTGAATATTCTCGCAAAGATACTTAGTCGTTTGCTGCATTGTTTTAATCAGAATATCATCAAATGGCCGCTTAAATCCTCGTGTAAATGTATGAAACGCTCTGCCATCGAGCCGAATAATAACAGGCATTCGCGGAACAAGATGTGTCCGCGTAATGTATTCGTACTTCTTCATTCGATTACCGAGATCGTCATTCTTCATTTTCAAATCTCCATATTATTTATTATCAGGCCAAACCCATGAGCTATACACTTCAACGCCTGATCGGTGCGCCCTCCGAACAATCTTGGAACATCCTGAAAGGTAGGAGTCTCGTCAACTGATCTACTTTTGATTACACGCACGTTTCCCGTATGTACTAAAATGCGGGTGTGGATTTTCACCACACATACGAGCCTCACCAAAGCTCTACTCTCGCTGGTTCGCCGCCGCTGCTTTGTTCTTGCGCCGGTTACTGCTTTTCACTCCATGCGACTACTGCCATGCGCCAGTCTATGTACGCAGTTTGCTCTCGTAATGATTGCCATATTGAACCATTACAGACAAATGGCATGATCTGCTCCATCGTCCAGATCACTTTTATTTCGCCACCGCATTTTTAAGATTCTATTTATTGTGCGGACAAGGATTTGCACCTTGTATGGCAACCCCCACTACTTTATTTCAGTTGCCTCACACCAACGTCAAAATTCTCGATGTGTCTACCTATTCCACCACCGCACATATTGATCGGAAACTATGGCAGTTTTACAACGACCTTGCCATGTCGTTGAGCCTTGTCCTACTGTCGGGTCAAGCCCGTAGGTTAGCCGAGAGTCGCCATCTGACTCGGCACAATCATCACCGATCCTGCCCGGTGAACCCCGTCACACCTGTCCTCTGCTATTGAGCCGGAATTGAACCGGCCTTTTGGTCTGAGTGGCGAGACTCGAACTCGCGGCCTCGTGATCCCAAATCACGCCGTCTACCAACTGGCGTACACCCAGGTTTTTCTACTGTTTCCAGATCATCTTTCCTAATAATTCAGGATGCATAAGAGGACAGTTTTCTTCTTTGCAATCAGGGTAATTCGCCCAATGTCTGCCATCTATCGGGAACTTGGAATAAAGCATACAAAGACGAGAATTTTCAATTTTTTCGCCAAAATTACATTCGACTTTATTCATAGTATCATATCTCCATAATATAATTAGTTCATTTGTGCAATAGCATCGGAGAACTAATAGCCGACTCTTTTCCAATTTTTATTGGGAGAACATCGAAAAGAGAAAACCAAAACTCCCTGGTTGCGGGAGTAGGATTTGAACCTACGACCTTCGG
>JAEEGL011534824.1_pt1 | contig 56873 bp, 39 predicted proteins | sample 9134231 | NCBI WGS metagenome assembly JAEEGL01 (sample SAMN16246548, study PRJNA631951) | gut metagenome | biome: gut microbiome; feature: rumen; material: fiber-attached | host: Bos | place: Iran: Karaj | collected 2018-10
AAAAAGCCAAAATCGTCTGTAAAAGAAATATGAGAATACAGACGAAAAAGAAGAAAATATCAAAATCGTCTGAAGAAGAAGTCCAAGCAATACAGACGAAAAAGAAGAAAATATCAAAATCGTCTGAAGAAGAAGTCCAAGCAATACAGACGAAAAAAGAGAAAATATCAAAATCGTCTGAAAATTGATGAGCACAGGATTAGTATGATATGTTTCAAAATATATACTTTGTGAAATAAGTAATTCAAAAAAACGGGTAGGAGGATTGATGACAAGAGAAGAATTGTGGATATGGTACGCGACACTTTTAGATGAACCAAATGGAATAACATATAAGACTTTTGAAAGTACTCAGGAGATTAAGGAGGTTTATGAAGCGGGTATTGATCAGTTAGTGGAACAGTACAAGTTTTCTAAAAAAGAAGCAGAACAGATTGAGAAGTCTAAAGAATCAGGGAAGTTAGAAATTTGTATGAAACGAATGAGGGAGGGGGAGATTCATTTTGTAACTGTTGAGGATAAATTATATCCGGAGAGGCTTAAGCAGTTTGAAGATAAGCCAAAGTTCCTATTCTATAAAGGAAATCTTCCAAAAGAGTATCTTCCGACAGTAGGGATGGTTGGTGCGCGGGCATGTACTAATTACGGTCGCAACATGGCAAAAATGCTTGGGGAGGAATTGTCTTCTAATCATATTCAGATTATCAGCGGACTGGCAAGGGGGATTGATACATACAGTATGATTGGAGCCATATCAGGGAAAACTCCCACATTTGCAGTTCTTGGAAGTGGTGTTGATGTATGTTATCCCATAGAAAATATAGAACTTTATGAAGAAATATTGAATAATGGAGGAGGCATTATTTCTGAATTTATCCCGGGATCTTCACCGCTTCAGTGGCATTTTCCCGTTAGAAACAGGATAATAAGTGGTTTGTCAGATAAGGTGGCGGTGATTGAGGCAAGGGAAAAAAGCGGAAGTCTTATTACCGTAGAATATGCTCTTGAGCAGGGAAAGGATGTATGGGCAGTTCCCGGAAGAGTGGGAGACAGCCTTAGCAGTGGCTGTAACAGACTGCTGAAATGCGGCGCCGGAGTACTTACAAGCGGTTACGATATAATTGAAGATATGTCATCTGTTGTAAAGGATATAAAACAACTTGGAGCCGCAAAAGAAGAACAGATGGATATGATGGAGGAAACAAACTTGAAAGTGTATAGGGCAATTGAAAGTTACCCGCAATCCATAACTGAGATAATGAAAAAAACGCAGTTGGGCTATGAAAAAATAATAGAGATTTTGTTGTGTTTACAGATGAGTGGAGTGGTTGAAGAGATAAGTAAAAATTATTTTGTAAGATGCATTAAATAGTAGTAAAAAATACATAAAAATAAGATTATGAAGAAAAAATGCAAGCCTTCTTTCTTTACAATTTTTTTAATGTGCATGACTGGATACTTGCAAACAAAATGTGAAATTTCATCTTTCAAATATAAAAATTTTCATCTTTCAAATAAAAAAAACTTGAAAAAGATTTATTGTTGGTGTATATTGAGTTAGGTTTGCACCCGACGGGTGGATATATTTTATATAGAAGAAACACGTTTATATTTTGAAAATAATATGGAGTTTTCCGGTATTTTTTTAAGGAAAAGCATTTTTCAAAAATGAATTTTCCGGTAAGAATAATGGAATAACTTCACGGGACAGGAGTATCAGATGGCAAAATATTTAGTTATCGTGGAATCACCGGCAAAGGTAAAGACAATAAAAAAGTTTTTAGGAAGCAATTATGAAGTTGTTGCTTCAAACGGTCACGTAAGAGATCTTCCAAAGAGCACAATGGGAGTGGATTTTGATAATGATTTTGAACCAAAGTATATTACCATTAGAGGAAAAGGCGACAAGCTTGCGGAACTTAGAAGAATGGTCAAAAAAGCAGATAAAGTATTTCTCGCAACTGACCCGGACCGAGAGGGAGAAGCTATTTCGTGGCATTTGGCAAATGCACTAAAACTTGATGATAAAAAAGCAAAGAGAATTACTTTCAATGAGATAACAAAACCTGCCGTAAAGGCATCACTCAAAGAGCCTAGAACAATAGATATGGACAGAGTAGATGCACAGCAGGCGAGAAGAGTTCTTGACAGAATGGTTGGTTACAGCATTAGCCCTCTTCTTTGGAATAAGATTAAGAGAGGACTCAGTGCAGGACGTGTACAGTCAGTAGCTCTCAGAATGCTTTGTGACAGAGAAGAAGAGATTAATGCATTTATTCCAAAAGAATACTGGGATATGAATGCGGTAATTAATGTTAAAGGTGAAAAGAAACCTTTAGTTGCAAGTTTTTACGGAACTAAAGACGGCAAGATGGATATTGAGGGTAAGGCTCAGCTTGATGGTATAATAAAAGAAATCAAGGGAAGCAAATTTAAGGTTTCTGAAATAAAGACAGGCACAAGGGTGAAGAAAGCACCGGTTCCTTTCATTACCTCAACACTTCAGCAGGAAGCATCAAAGGTGCTTAACTTCTCAACTCAGAAGACTATGAGACTTGCTCAGCAGTTGTATGAAGGTGTTGACATTAAGGGAAGAGGTACAATAGGTCTTATTACATATCTTCGTACTGATTCAACAAGAATATCAGACACTGCGGCAGAGCAGGCAGCAGAATATATTAAGGCAACTTACGGAGAAAAGTATGTAGCCAAAGTGATAAAAGAAAATAAGAACGGTAAGAAGATTCAGGATGCGCACGAGGCAATTCGTCCAACTGATATCACACTTACACCGATAATGGTAAAGGATGAGTTGAGTAGAGATCTGTTCAGATTGTATCAGCTTATCTGGAAGAGATTTACAGCCAGCAGAATGGAAAGTGCTATTTATGATACAACTTCCGTAAAAATAAGTGCAAAAGATTATTTGTTCACAGCATCTGCTTCTAAAATCGGATTCGATGGTTTCATGTCAGTATATGTAGATAGTGAGACAGAAAAAGTTGAAGCAAATAATATTATAAGTAAACTGACAAAAGAGTCAGAACTTACGCTTGAAGAACTTGAGGAGAATCAGCATTTTACACAGCCACCTGCACATTTTACAGAAGCTGCACTTGTAAAGGCAATGGAAGAACTTGGTATAGGAAGACCAAGTACATATGCTCCAACTATTACAACAATTCTTGGAAGAAGATATATTACAAAGGAAAAGAAGAATCTTTATGTCACAGAACTAGGTGAGGCTGTTAACTCAGTTATGAAGACAGCATTCCCTGTTATTGTTGACACAAGTTTCACTGCAAATATGGAATCACTTCTTGACAGTGTGGAAGAGGGACTTGTCTCATGGAAGACAGTTATCAAAAACTTCTATCCTGATTTGAAAGATGCGGTAGACAATGCCGAGAAGGAACTTGAAAAAATCGAAATCGCAGATGAAGTATCAGACGAAATCTGTGAAGAGTGTGGACGCCAGATGGTTATCAAATACGGACCACACGGTAAGTTCCTAGCGTGTCCCGGATTCCCTGAATGTAAGAATACAAAGCCATATCTTGAAAAGATTGGAGTGCCATGTCCTGACTGCGGTAAGGAAGTGGTAATCAAGAAAACTAAAAAGGGAAGAAAGTTCTACGGCTGTATTGATTATCCGGAATGTAACTTCATGTCATGGCAGAAACCATCAGCAAAGAAGTGTCCTGAGTGTGGAGGCTTTATGGTTGAAAAGGGTAACAAACTTGCCTGCGGTGACGAAAACTGTGGATATGTTGAAATGATTTCCAAAGAAGAAAAATAGAAAGAAAAATAGATGTTAGATGAATTGTGTCTAAAGTGTGAAAAATGTGAATAAAAATGGTGAAACTAATAAAATATACTTGAAATTAATGTGAATTTTGTTATATAATTTAGTCAGAAGAATTGAGGAAACTGATTGTTCTGAGGTTCGTCTAAATATCTAAATATCTAAAAATAACACCCTGTTTGGTCGCAGGGTGTTATTTTTATGTCGTAAACAAGCACTAGAACAAAAAGAAAAAAGTGATATAATTATACATATATAGTATCGGATTGATGACATATTGTAACAGCTAATGAAAGTGAGGAGAAAAACATGAAAACTATTAAAAGACTCTTAGTTGTATTTTTGTCTGTTGCACTTACTGTAGTAACGGTGCCTTTTCAGGTTCAGATAAATGCGGCAGATATGTTTACTTTTACATTTAAGGATGCCACCCCTAACCATTGGCTGAAAGGTTCTGCTGATGGTGTGACTACATTATATGAGATTAGTTCCGGTGGACAAACATATCCTATGACTATGATGAGTAATGGAAGATACTGGTGTGCAGATATTCCGGAAAATCTGGGAGCGTTTACTGTCAACAGAAAGTCTGAGGATGGGACAAGTGTTTGGAACAGTTGGAACCTTAACACTTCAGCAAGAGGCGGAATGACTGTCTATGCTGCTACCGGTTCAGGCAGCGGAACGTGGATTGAACAGTCTACTCCTGTGGACCCTGTAGACACAGACTATTCTATATATGGTACTATGGATACAGAGATTGCGTCTCATCCAAGCAACAATATCAACATTCCACAGATAGTTGATACTAACGACGGTGATAATGATCTTATAGTAGTTCCTGCTATTTATTACAATTATGTCAATGAAGCTGCCGCCGGAATATATTCTGACACTTGTAATTGGTGGAAACAGTTTCTTGCTTTTGACCATGCTATCACAAAAAAATATTATGGGGAGAATAAATTAAGATATCCATTGTACACTCAGGCTGCAGACTCTTTTGATACCTATGGTGGAATAAGTACAAACAGAAAGTTAGAAGAGATGTTTACAGAGGATGAGCCTTATGACAGTACTATAACAGATGCGGAAACTTTATTTTATGTTAATCATAATCTGTCTGCAGGGTTGTCACAACTGTACTCACCTGTTCAGGGACTTGTTGCAGACTTCCTTAGTACTGACAGGAAGCTGTTGTCTTCAGAAAAAAGCAACAACAGAAATGTCATAATGCCATTTTTTGATGATAACTTCCTTGGAACAACCGGAGACGAGGTTATTAAAGAAGGATATTGGGCAACAAGATATGGAAGTATTAATGAACCGTTATCCTTTCCGTTTAGAAAACAGGGCGATTTGTATATATTTGACAGCAATTCCGGAATAGACAATATAAGAGTACTGGGGGATGGGACTGTAACATATAGTTCTGCGGCCAGTGCAAGGGTATCAGACGCAACAAACGATGATACGGGATTTTTCCCTTTTAATGACTCTTCAAACAGTGGAAATTCCAAAACTCTTAAATACGGCTTTGGAACAAGAATGGATATTCCTTTTACTGTGCCTCAAACCGGAGACGAGATAAAGTTTAATTTCCGAGGTGATGATGACATCTGGGTATATATTGATGGCAGACTGGTTCTTGATTTGGGAGGCGCACATGGAAATGCAGAGGGTGAGATTAATTTTACTACAGACAATGTATATGCAAAAGATGCATATGTTATGGACTATTCTGCAGACAAAATTCAAAGTGCGTCAGACAACAAGGTTTTATCAGATTTATTTGACGATGAATTATATTTTACAGATCCGTATGAAGAGCATACTATGACAATATTTTATATGGAACGTGGTTTGTATGATTCGAACTTGATGATTTCATTTAATTTCGATGCAAAAAATCTTGTTCAGGCAAGTGGCTTTAATGTAGATAATCACATTACAGCTTCAAATGTAGACAGTGCATTGAGAGGAATGACAAAATACGTCGCTGAACAAGATACTTTTGAGTACAAAATTTTAAATACTGACAACAATTCTGATGAGGCACATCAGATATTACCTAACGGGGTAACAGACACTTCAAGGAACGGTTCAGGAAATGTAGCCAACAAAGAAGTTCTTGTGCTAGGTCAGGACGAGGAAACTATCAATAGGAATTCAATCAGAAATAATAAAATAAGTGTTGCACAAAAACAATATGACAAATACAATACACTGTTTGAAATAGAAGATGGAGATGGCAACACCATAGTATCATCTTCACCGCCAAACTACACTCAGACTGATGAAAATGGTACCTGGCTAAAGGCAGATGATGATTCTTATAGAGGTAAGCCCGGATCACAAACTGTTCTGGTACAAAACGCAACTGTTTCTGACGATATATCACAGAGTATTACTACAAATGTAGCTTTTTACAACGATATAAAAGTATCCGGTTTTTCAATTACAAAACAATATGACGGTTCACAGGAAACAGAGTTTACATTCGAAGTGGGCTATACAAAACTTTTTGGTGCTGTGGTGAGTGGTAGCAGTATGCTTACAGGTAGTCTAAACAATGTTAGATATACCGTTGGAGGAGAGACAAGGACAGTCACAAATAACTGCATTACAATAAGAGCAGGACAGACTGCTGTATTTGAGGGTATACCTGTAGACACAATTGTGACGGTAAGAGAGTTATATGCCGGTGCATCCTTTACCAGCGTTACTGTTTCAAATTCCTCAAACAATGCTGAAAACTTAACATTTACTGACAATACAAAAAAGTCTGCTACTATAGGAACTTCGCAAAATACTCCTGCATTTTTATATGTAAATACAAGGATTGTGGGAGACAGATGGGTATACTATACAGAAGTTGGAAAAGAAACGTCCCTTCCTATACCGGATGAATATCAGGATAAGGTGACAACAAGCATCCCTGTAGAAGTGGAATTGGAAGATGAAGAAGTAACATCTTATGCAATTACAGATAACACAGTATTTTTCAATCCACCGGATGGATGGGATACATCAAAAATATATTGTTATCAGTGGAATGATAGTGTACGGCCTCTGGGAAATTGGCCGGGCACGAAGATGAATTACGATTCACAATCAGGTTATTATTATATTGAACTTGGAGGCACTGAAACACAAACAAATCTTATTTTTAATAATGGCAGCGGAACTAATATACCTCAGACAGGCAATCTGACGTATCAACTGGGATATCCTCTAAAGTTGTACGATGCTTCAAACGGAGGAACTCTTGATGATACAAAATGGACATTTATCAGTCCTATCAGAAATTATAATCTGTTCTATTTGCCTGCAAATACTCCATATACCTATTATTATATTTATCAAACCGGAAGTAGTAATATAGTTGGCGAATGGCCGGGTAGACGACTTACAATGGTTGAATATGATGGTACAACATATTATGTTGGTATTATTCCATCAGGACTCACTGATCCAAAGGTTATTTTTAACGATTATAATGGTACCCAGAGTGCGGAATTATCATTTACAAGTGGAAAATCATATTATTACTCCGGCTCTGCTCTTAATGAGTTTACTCTTCCAAAGAGAACTACCATAGAATACGAGAGCGTTAATCTGAATGAATGGTCTACACAGGCAAACAGTATATTATTCGAAGAAGATGCAAATCCAAATCATAGAGCACAAGTTGTCTGGACCAATGCTGATCCGGATAATGAACTTAGCAAACATACTCTGACCATGACATCAACTCACGTTGGAAAGGATAGCTTTGAAATTGTGCTTCACAACGAAGATGGAACACAAAAAATTATTCAGGTGATAGCGTACAACTATCAGATAAATGACCAAATATATGTTCCTGATTATGGACTGAGACTTAATATGTCTTCCGGTGTAAACGGATTATTTGGTACTTCAGGTGACGGCTATGACTATGAGAACAATATAAGCATAAATAATCAGACTATATTAGACAGTGTGGAAGATGCAGATACAGAAAACTTTTTTGGATTTTCAAATGATGCAACAGGTACGAAATACAAAAACAGTATGTATTATAATGTTTCACCCGGAGAGTTTGAATTATCAAAACAGTTCAATCAGGCATTGGTGTCAATTGATGGCAGTGGAAATATTATATATACCCCGCAGAAGTTTATGTCGGATGTAGATAGTTTTTCATACGGCGTTCAAGTATCAAGAAGTGATTTGGATAATTCGGATGAAAAAGATGCTACAAATTCCACACCTGTAATGACAGCCAACGTAAAAGTTATTCCGGCTAACATAATATATTATGAAGATAATTTTTCAAATAGTGGAACAGCCTTAGCGGACGGTGATAATGGTATTATATACAGCACGAATAGGACGAGTGGAGAGGACGCTCAAAATTATCAGTCGGGAGATAATCTGGAACAGTTTGGACATGATTCTTCATATGAAAGAACCGGAGAATTTAGTCAGGGAATAAGTCACGTTCTCAACAATGGGGACACTGCTATATTCGCATTTAAAGGAACAGGATTTGATATAAATAGCAGAACTAATTATGCAACAGGAATTCTTCAGGCAACAGTTTATGACAGAGAAAAAGTCATAATCGAAGATGGCAAAGTTAAAGCTAAGCCAGGCATGGGATTCTCTTGTATTGAAAAAACAATTCTTGTTAATACGTATTATCAGAACGGAGATTTGTATCAAGTACCTGTAATAAGTTTTAGAAGCGATTCCTTAGAAGCAAAAGAGTATGTAGTAAAACTTTCGGCCGGAGGAGATAACAAAATCATCTACATAGACGGAATAAGAATATATAACCCGATAACAGATTATAATGCTGACGTAGAAGAAGCATACTCCCTTATAGGAGAAAATGATGCTATTAAGGATGAAGTGAAATCCTTAATACTTGGAAATGCTGAGTACGGAACAAATTATACAGAAATAACAGGAGATGAATCTGAAATAATTGCAAGGCTTGGCAATCCAAAAGTATCCATTATTGATTATTCAACGAATTCTCTCACAGTAGGAAAAACTGTTGTTGAGGCGTTTACTTCTTATTCGGAATCTGGTGGAACACCGTCAACCATAAGCGATTTGATTACATATGCACAAGCAGGACCTAATCATGAATTGTATTTGTCAAATGATTATGGGATTGCATTTGTTGCCTCGAGTCTTTCAGATACCAATAGCACACTTCAGATAGGTGCAAAAAAAGTAACAGCAGAAGGCAGCGTCACTTTGAAATATCTCAAATCTGACAACTCATGGGGAGATGTTGCAACTATCAATTCATCATCGGAAAATTATTATAAACTGGATGATTTTCTTTCAGAAATGCCTGTAGATATTTCTGGACATCCTAAGGTTGTTTTGAGAGTGGTAAGCACTAATAATGCATTATTATCTATGACTTACCTGAAATATAATAATTTCAGTATAAAAGTATTAGAGGAAGGTATAAATACCGAGGTAGACGAAGCCAAAATAGAGCTTACCGGAGAAAATATGGGTGGTAGCTTTAACAGAAGAACTCAGCAATATGAAGCGGGTGTCACGGCTTCTATCACTTTAACAACAACAGAAGATTGTTATGATGTTAAACTGAAGGTTAAAGGTAGTGAAGTCAGTGCAATTAAGAGATGCGAAGAAAATGACGGAACATACACATGGACTCTGAGTTTCAAAACACAAGAGGTGTGGAATATGTCAGATATTGAAGTATACACTTATACAATAAAATGATAATAATGGAGAACTACATGAAAAAGATTTTTTACAGACTAGGTTCACTTTGTATGATTGCATGTTTGGCATTGCCAATATGCAATCATACAACCGGTACTGAAATATTATGTTTGGCAGCTGATAATATTCAGACCGGATATTGTGGTGAGAATGCCAGATGGCAGTACAATACTCAAACCAAATCACTAACAATTTCAGGAACAGGAAAAATAAGTGATAATTACAAATTTAACAGAGAAATCAAATATTTAACTTTGGAGGAAGGCATTACGGAGATTGGGGATAGTGTATTTTACAATACATCAATAGAGAATGCGTCTTTTCCAAATTCGTTGACTAAAATAGGATATGCATCATTTTGGGGATGTGAGAATCTAAAAAGTATTTCTTTGCCTGTATCACTTTCGTATATTGGTGAAGTAGCCTTTGAAAAATGTACAGCATTAACGGAAATAAATGTTGATAATGATAATTCTGTGTTTATGTCTGTTGATGGGATATTGTATTCAAAGGATGGAAAAAGCTTGATTCTCTACCCGGCCTCAAAAGAGGGAGAATCCTTTGAAATTCCTTCAAATACCGAAACGTTAGGTGAATATGCATTTGATTTTAATAATAAACTTCGAAAAATAATAATTCCTAATTCCTTAAAAGATCTAGGGAGTGATACACCTTTTTTGGAAGTATGTCATATAGAAGATTTGGATGTGACTTCAGATAATCAGTATTATAAATCTATCGATGGCATTCTCTATAACAAAGATATGACTACATTGATCAAGTATGGTCCCGGACGCACACAGGATAAGTTTCTTGTGCCTTATGGAGTAGAACATATTGAAAAAATGGCATTTAAAGACTCTTCATTTTTAAAAGAACTATTTGTAAGTGAAAGAGTTGCAGACATAGGAAGAATGGCACTGTATGGATGTATTGCTCTTGAAAAACTGACAGTTGAAAATCCTGCATGTGATATTGATTATTCTATTGATACAAACAATTTAAATGGAAAGCTTACAATAGTAGCATATGAAGATTCTCTTGCATACAAATATGCAAAAGATAAAAATATTAGCTGTGAGCTACTTCCAAAAAAGGAAGATGCTATTGAACAGAAAGAAACGACAGTTACTAGTGAAGAATCCGGTCAGAATAGTACAAATGACAATCAGAATTCCGGTAATACAGCGACAACAAATACAAATGAAAAATCAACACAGCCGGATACTACCAAAACATCAAATACTGTAACTAAAACCAAAAACACTGAAACTAAAACAGAAAGTAATATTTTTCTTAAAAAAGCTAAGATAAAAAAAACACAATACTCTAAAAAGAAGCTTGTAATAGTAATAAAGAAGGTAAAGAATGCTTCCGGGTACGAAGTCGAGGTGGCAAAGGATAAAAACTTCAAAAAAATAATTTATAAGAGAAACTTCAAAAAAATAAATGCAACAATAGTATCTGCAAAGATAAAGAAAAAGAGTGTTTATTATATCAGAGTGAGAGCTTTCAAGAAAATAAAACAGAAATATTATTTTGGAAAATGGTCAGCAAAAAAGTCAGTGAAACACTATTGATACTAATGAAACAAAGTTAATACACGTCCTAGTAATTTGATTCGATTTATATTATACTATATAGGATTGATTTGGTGGATATTGGATTGGCACCAAACTGATTAAAACAGACATAGCTTTCAATATGGTTAGATTTTGTGAGAATTATGTCTTAGACGAGGAAAGGCTCTTTTTTAAAAGAGAAAGGTAATTAAGATGGGAAAATATTTTGGAACTGACGGTTTCAGAGGAGAAGCTAACGTCAACCTTACAGCTATGCATGCTTTCAAGGTCGGAAGATTTTTAGGCTGGTATTATGGAAGATATCACAAGTGTTCTGTCGCAATCGGAAAGGACACAAGACGAAGCAGTTATATGTTTGAGGACGCTTTGTCAGCAGGTCTTACAGCTTCAGGAGCAGATGTATATCTTTTACACGTTACTACAACACCTAGTGTTTCATATGTAGTAAGAACAGAGGATTTTGATTGTGGTATTATGATTTCTGCAAGTCACAATCCATTTTATGATAACGGAATCAAACTTATCAACGGCGATGGCGAAAAGATGGAGCAGGAAGTTATTGATAAGGTTGAAGAATATATTGATGGAGATATTGACAGTATCCCATATGCTACAACAGATAAGATTGGAAGAACAATTGACTACTTTGCAGGAAGAAACAGATATATGGGTTATCTTATGACTCTTGCAACAACTTCCTTTAGAAATGTAAAGGTTGGTCTTGACTGCTCAAATGGTAGTGCATGGTCAATTGCAAAGAGTGTATTTGATGCACTTGGAGCAGAGACATATGTTATCAACAACGAACCTGACGGAACAAATATCAATATGAACTGCGGTTCAACTCACATTGAAGTTCTTCAGAAGTTTGTTAAGGAAAAGAAACTTGATATTGGTTTTGCATATGATGGTGATGCTGACAGATGTCTTTGTATTGATGACAAGGGACAGATTGTTGACGGAGATTTGATTCTCTACATTTGCGGTGTATATCTCCAAAAGCACGGAGAACTTGCAAATGACACAGTTGTTACAACTATTATGTCTAACCTTGGACTTTATAAGGCATTCGATGCTGTTGGAATCAAATATGAGAAGACAGATGTAGGTGATAAGTTTGTCTACGAATGCATGAACAAGAACGGATACAGACTTGGTGGTGAGCAGTCTGGTCATATTATTTTCAGTAAATATGCCACAACAGGTGACGGAATCCTTACATCTATCAAACTTATGGAAGTTATGCTTGAAAGCAAAAAGAAGATGTCAGATCTTGCAAGTCCTGTTACTATTTATCCACAGTGTCTTAAGAATATCAGAGTTGACAGCAAGCCTGAAACAAGAGCTGATGAGGATGTTCAGGCAGCAGTTAAGGCTGTTGAAGAGAAGCTCGGCAACAATGGTCGTGTTATCTTAAGAGAGAGTGGTACTGAACCTGTTATGAGAGTAATGGTTGAGGCTACAACAGACGAACTTGCTGAGAAGTGTGTAGACAGTATTATCGATGTTATCAAGAAAAAAGGACATGCGGTAAATGCGTAAATATATCATAATTGCTGCAAGGGGGATACTCATTGCAGCAATTATTTTTTGGATGATGACAATATTCGGTTTCTCAGCGCAGGATGCGGAAGCATCGCAGTCTACAAGCGACATAATAACAGGAAAGATTATAGAGACATTTGTTGACAATTATGACGACATGTCAGCGGCAAGCCAGCAGGAATTGTGGGACAAAATTAGTTTTGTGGTGAGAAAGATAGGACATTTTGGAGAATATGGAATATTGGGTGGACTTATTTTCCTTTTAATGATTACATTTGAAAAAGTGAGAAAGAACTATAAGTGGCTTATTTTAGAGTTGGTTATCTGTGCTGCTTATGCCTCTACGGATGAGTTTCATCAGGGATTTGTGGCAGGAAGAAGTCCAATGATAAGAGATGTATTTATTGATACAGCTGGGGCTTTTACAGCAGTGGTTATTTCACTGTGCATCTGGCATTTCATATTGAAAAGATTTGTGATGCCGGAGAAGATGAAAGAAGCAAATAATTGAATTGCAGATTATTGAATGAGAACAGCAGCTGACAATTAAATTGATGGTTGTTGAATTATAAGAAGAATAGCTGACGATTAAATTGATGGTTGTCGAATGAAAAAAGCATTTAAATAGTAACTTGTTTAGTTTCATATGATAATATCAGTTTGTTGCATGAATGATAAAAAGTTGTTAAAGTATAACAGAAGTGAAAAATGTATAATTAATAATTGCTACAGAATAACAGAAGTAAAAAAAGTATAATTAATATTTGATGCAGTAAAATAGTAGCGATGAAAGATAAAAACAGATAGAAAGAATGAGGCATAATTATGAGCGAATGGAGAAAGTATATTAGAAAGGTTACACCATATACACCGGGTGAACAGCCAAACAAACCTAATATGGTAAAACTAAACACTAATGAATGTCCTTACCCACCATCACCAAAGGTGGATGAGATTATGAAGAGTTTTAATACAGATTTATTAAGATTATATCCATCACCGGATGTGGGACCTCTTGTAAAGGCGATTGCGGCTTACCACAATGTTGATGAGAATCAGGTCTTTGTTGGAGTTGGTTCTGATGATGTAATAGGTATGGCATTTCTCACATTTTTTAATTCCAAAAAGCCTATATTATTCCCGGATATTACATATTCTTTCTATGATGTCTGGGCAGATTTGTTCAGAATACCTTATAAGACAATACCGGTAGATGATAACTTTGAAATCAATCCGAAGGATTACAATATAGAGAATGGTGGTGTTATTATAGCAAATCCAAATGCACCAACGGCCATTGAGATGCCACTTGCAGCTATTGAAGAGTTGATAAAAGCTAATCAGGATTCTATTGTTATCGTTGATGAGGCTTATGTTGATTTTGGTACAGTGTCTGCACTTGAACTTATTGATAAATATGAGAATCTCTTAATTACAAGAACTTTCTCAAAATCAAGAGCTATGGCAGGAGCCAGAATTGGATTTGCAATAGGAAGTGAAGAGCTTATCAGTGCAATGCAGAGTGTTAAGTTTGCTTATAATTCATATACCATGAATCAGCCTGCTATCCTTGCGGGAGTTGAGGCAATCAATGACGACGCATATTTTAGAGAAATCAGAGATAAGATTGTTAAAACTAGAGAGCATGCAAAGTTAAGACTTGCTGAACTTGGATTTGAGGGAACCAATTCGATGACAAACTTCCTTTTTGTTACACACAAGGAAGTTGATGCAAAGGATATCCTTGAATACTTAAAGAGCAAGGATATTTACGTTAGATATTGGAATAAGCCAAGAATCAATAATTACCTTAGAATTTCCATTGGTACTGATGAGGAGATGGAAAAACTGTACTCGGCTCTTGAGGAGTTTCTTTCAGAGTAGAGGAGAAAAAAGTTTGGAGGAGGTTAAATATAAATGTTATTATTATTAATTCTTTTTATTTTTATGTTTGGGATGTTGTTTCTTCAGTTTTTGCTGAGCAGGAAGGAAAAGTGGTGGTTAGGACTGATTCTTCCTACACTATGGTTTAGTGTAATATTATTTTTGGCTTTATCTGAATTTGGAAATCCAAATGTATCCATGGAAACTAAAGATGGAGTTGTGACTGTATTTTCGGCAGGAATATTAGGATCAATTGTAAAATTTACATCTTTTAGTAATATTCCTACATTTGCTATGCTGGTTATTTATTTTGTCTGCCGAATAAATCAGAAGAAAACTAAAGCAAGTGAAAAAATATCTATTCAGGGTTTATAGAAATAAAAAAATGAACTTGTAGTGATTAAAAATCGAGTGGGATTAGCTCCTGCTCGATTTTTTGATTAGCAAAGAGGTAAGTTATTTTATGACTTGACAAAGTATTAAAAGTGGTATAATTTAATTATAGATGTTCTATTTGATATAGAACAAATAAAATTCTTGTAACTTATTAATAATCTAGTATAATTGATGTTAGGTGTTCTCAGTTCGCAGCAAGACTCGTGGGCGAGTCTTAAATACAGGAGGAGAACAAATATATTAGATGAGAGCGAGTCTTAAATTTAGAAAGGGGAACGTGTTATGAACTTGACCAAATTTACACAGAATTCATTACAGTCTGTAAATAACAGTGAGAAGTTAGCTGTCGAGTATGGAAATCAGGTAGTTGATCAGGAACATTTGATTTACAGTCTTTTGACTTTGGATGAAAGTCTTATAGCAAAGCTTATCGAGAAGATGGAAATCGATTTGAACCATTTTAAAAATAGAACAAAAGAGTACATTGAAAAATATCCTAAGGTTCAGGGTGGAACAAGACATATCAGCCAGGAACTTAACGATGTTCTTACATGTGCTGAGGATGAGGCAAAGAAGATGGGAGATGAATATGTTTCAGTTGAACATCTCTTCCTTTGTATTATCGCAAAGCCAAACAAAGAAGTTAAGAAGTTACTTGCTGAGTATGGAATCAACAGAGAGAGATTCCTTACAGCCCTCTCAAAGGTGAGAGGAAACCAGAGAGTTACCACAGATAATCCGGAGGGAACATACGATGCTCTTGCAAAGTATTCTCAGGATCTTGTTGAGAAAGCAAGAACACAGAAGCTTGATCCTGTAATCGGAAGAGATGCTGAGATTAGAAATGTAATCAGAATTCTCTCAAGAAAGACTAAGAACAATCCGGTACTTATCGGTGAGCCCGGTGTTGGTAAGACAGCAGCTGTTGAGGGACTTGCGCAGCGTATAGTTGCAGGAGATGTTCCTGATACACTTAAGGACAAGAAGATTTATTCATTGGATCTTGGAGCGTTGGTTGCCGGTGCAAAGTACAGAGGTGAGTTTGAAGAAAGACTCAAGGCTGTACTTGAGGATGTTAAGAACAGTGATGGCGAGATTATTTTATTTATAGATGAACTTCACACAATAGTTGGAGCAGGTAAGACGGACGGAGCAATGGATGCAGGCAATATGTTAAAACCTATGCTTGCAAGAGGCGAGCTTCACTGTATCGGAGCAACAACTCTTGATGAGTACAGACAGTACATTGAGAAGGATAAAGCATTAGAGAGAAGATTCCAGCCGGTATTGGTAAACGAACCATCAGTAGAAGATACTATATCTATCTTAAGAGGACTTAAGGAGAGATATGAGGTATTCCACGGAGTTAAGATAACTGACGGAGCGTTAGTAAGTGCTGCAACACTTTCAGACAGATACATTACTGACAGATTCCTTCCTGATAAGGCTATTGATCTGGTGGATGAGGCATGTGCCTCTATCAAGACAGAACTCGATTCAATGCCGGCGGAAGTGGATGAACTTAGACGTAAAGTATTACAGCTTCAGATTGAAGAGGCAGCGCTCAAGAAAGAGAGTGATGAATTAAGTAAAGAGCGACTTGAAGAGTTACAGAAAGAACTTGCTGAGACAAAGGATGAGTTTAACAACAAGAAGGCTCAGTGGGAGAATGAAAAGAACTCAGTTGAGAAATTGCAGAAAATCAGAGAAGAGATAGAAGAAGTTAACAACCAGATTAAGATGGCACAGCAGAATTATGATCTTGAGAAGGCAGCAGAACTTCAGTATGGTAAGCTTCCGGCTCTTACAAAAGAACTTGAGGCAGAAGAAGCTCTTGTCAAAAACAAAGAATTGTCTCTTGTAAGACAGAATGTTACAGATGAAGAGATTTCAAAGATTATATCAAGATGGACAGGTATCCCTGTTTCAAAACTTACGGAGACTGAGCGTAACAAGACACTTCATTTGGATGAACAGCTCCACAAGAGAGTGGTTGGACAGGATGATGCTGTAATGAAGGTTACAGAGTCAATTATCCGTTCAAAAGCAGGAATCAAGGATCCGGGAAAGCCAATAGGTTCATTCCTATTCCTTGGACCTACAGGTGTAGGTAAGACAGAGCTTGCAAAGGCATTGGCAGAGAGCCTCTTTGATGATGAGCAGAACATTGTCAGAATTGATATGACTGAGTACATGGAGAAACATTCAGTATCAAGACTTATCGGAGCACCTCCGGGATATGTTGGATATGATGAGGGTGGTCAGCTTACAGAAGCAGTCAGAAGAAAGCCATATTCAGTAGTATTGTTTGACGAAGTTGAGAAGGCTCATCCTGATGTATTCAATATTCTCCTTCAGGTGTTGGATGACGGACGTATCACTGACTCACAGGGAAGGACAGTTGACTTTAAGAATACTATCCTTATCATGACATCAAATATCGGATCAAGTTATCTTCTCGAGGGCATTGATGCGGAAGGAAATATCAAAGAAGAAAATAGCGATATGGTAATGGCTGATCTCAAGAATTATTTCAGACCGGAGTTCTTAAACAGACTTGATGAGATAATCATGTTCAAGCCGCTTACAAGAGATAATATCAATGGCATTGTTGATCTTATTATCAAGAACCTCAACAAGAGACTTGATGACAGAAATATATCAATCAGTTTAACTGATGCCGCAAAGAAATATGTGGGAGATCATGGATATGATCCTGCATATGGTGCGAGACCACTCAAGAGATATCTTCAGAAGAGTGTTGAGACTCTCGCAGCAAAGGTTATCCTTGAAGGAAAAATCAATATGGGAGACGAGATCGTGTTCGACGTGGAGAACGACGAACTTACAGTCAGAGTTCCTGAGTAAATCAAGAACACTCTCGGAATTCCAATAATTCTACTGAGAAATTAAAGCTGTTAGGTTTGTGATTATCACAATCCTAACAGCATTTTTATTCACCACTTATAGATGTGGGGGGCTTATCCGACTGAGATAAAAAAACAGATAAGTGCAATAAAAATCAAAAAGCTAACGTTTACTATTATAGAAATGAAAAAACAGACATGATAGAATGAGCAAAAAATAAAAGATTTCGTTTAAAAAATTAAAAGAGAAATATCAAAATGGAGGAATGGTATTATGAAAAAAGTTGCGTTGGTTTTAGCATTAGCAATGACTATGACATCAGTGGGAGGAAACACATTCGCACCTGTAACAGACAGTGTGTATGCGGCAGAGGTTGAAACAAATCAGTCAGGAACGAGTGAAACTGCCGGTGAAAAAATAGTTCTTTCATCAACAGTTGAATTGGGAATAGAAGAAGTGTCACATTATGTGGCCCTAGAAAGTGCATGTTTGTGTGAACATAAAATCTTGAAAAATGACATCAACTATTCATTCGAAAATGGTGTGCTTACAGCAAAAGGAACAGGAGTGGCAGATAATTCATATACAAAATTGTGTAGCAAGAGTGATATTAAAGAAGTTGTTATTTCGACCGGTGTAATCGGAGTGGCAGATTTTGCATTTAGTGAATGTAAAAACATAGAGAAGGTATCTTTGTCAGATACAGTAAAACAAATAGGATGTCTTGCTTTTGCGGAGGCAAAGTTAAAATCACTTGTAATTCCTGCTTCGGTTGAAAAAATGGGGAGTGGCGCTTTTGTAAGTATTTCAAAAGAAGCAACAGTTACAATGCCTGCAAAGTATGAGTGGGCATGTGAGGATTCAGATGTTCTTCCGGGAACTATTTTTGACGGAGTAAAGGAAATTAATTTGAATACAAATTATGATCCTGAATGTATGGAAGTGTTACGAGCAGACAGGATTAATACAAAATCTTCTGATCCAAAATATAAGAGCTATAAAGGAATTGTGTACACTAAAAACGGAAAGAAACTTGTACAGGTGCCACAGGGAACTAAAAATCTGAAAATCCGTAAAGGATGTACAACAATCTCATTAGAAGCTATTGCATATCAGTATGATTCAAACAATGATGGTGATTGGGTGCTGTTTTGCTCAAATCTCAAGAGCATAACTATTCCTTCAACGGTGAAAAAGATAGTGAATGATATGAATCATCCATTAACAATGAATTATAATCTTACTTATAATGAAGATGATGATGAAAATATGATAGATACACTTTACAAATGTAAGTGGAATGTTAGCACAAATAAACTTGATGGAAAGAGTCTGGTTAATCTCTTTAGAATATCAAATGAAAAGATTTTTAATAAAGTTATTAAAAATCCAAAGTATAAGATTAAACAGAAAAACGGAATGTACATTTCTAAAGACGGAGTTCTTTTGAAGTATACAGGCAAGGCTTCATCTGTTACAATTCCAAAAAATGTCAAAATAATAGGAGACGGAGCATTTTTGGAAAATGCTGCTTCCATTAAAAGTGTTAATTTTGACAAAAATACTAAATTAAAAGAAATCGGAGATTCAGCATTCTATGAAACAGGTATTAAAAAATTAGTTATTCCAAATACAGTGAAGAAGTGTGGCAGATATATGCTAGCATATTCAAAAGTGAAGGAAATTGTCCTTCCAAAAAAATGTAAAAAAATAGATGATTTCGCATTTTATGGTGCAAGAAAACTCAAAAAAATAAAGTTGCCAAAAAGTGTTGTCAGTGTAGGAAATGGTGCTTTTGAAGATACAGGGATAGAAAAAATAGTATTTCCAAAAAATCTTAAAAAAGTAGGTGATAATGCATTCTATGATTGTAATGAATTAAAAAGTATCAAGCTTAATAATAAATTACAAATTATTGGAGAGTGGGCTTTTAGTAATACTAAACTTAATAGTGTCGTAATTCCTAATTCGGTAACCAGATGCGGGAAAAGTTGTTTTGCAAATTCAAATGTTAATTCATGCCAATTTTCTGATAATATGACTGTTATTCCTGAGGCGATGTTTGCAGATACAAAATTTGTAAATGTAGAAATACCGGGAAATATAAAAAGAGTAGAAGGGCATGCATTTGTTGGAGATAATCTTCAAACTGTTGAATTACAGGAAGGTGTAGAATCAATAGCAGTTGACAGTTTTTATGGAGAATGGATTCATGGTGAGAATAATCATAATACTAAACCTGTTGAAATAGTAATTCCAAAGAGTATGAAATTTATCAGTGGAAATTATTTAAGATATCAATTATTATATTCTAAAAATAGTGATTATAGTGACTCAAAAGAGTTCAAGTTATACGATGAAAATATGAAACTGGATGTCAGTGAATTGGCCCAAAATGGAAAACTGTATTGCAAAGTATTCGATGTTGAAGTGAGTAAAAATTATCTACTTGTTAATTATTCGTTTAAGTAAAATGATTGAGTCTGTTATGTTGGTGACTATTACTAACATAACAGACTTTGCTATTTTAGAAAACAACAAAAACTGAAAGAAAAAACAATCATACAAAAAAATATATATTCGGTGCAATATAAATATAATAGCCTACGTTTACTATTATAGAAACGAAAAAAAGATGATTTTATGAGTACAAATAAAAAGATGATACGATAAAAAAAAGATTTCGTTCAGATTATTAAAAGAAAAAACAAACTGGAGGAAAGACATTATGAAAAAAATTGCGTTGGCTTTAGCATTAGCCATGACTATGACATCATTGGGAGGAAACACATTTGCACCTGTGACTGACAGCGTGTATGCGGCAGAGGTAGAAACAAATGCTGCACAGAAAATTAAAAACGAGTTGTTTAATAAGGTAATTGAAAACAATGATATTACTTTTAAACTTAAAAATGGAGTATTAACTGTAAGTGGAACAGGTGTTGCAGATACAACATATCTCAATCGATATAAAGCTGATGATATCAAGGAAATAGTTATTGAGTCAGGTGTTACAGCAGTTGGTGACAGGGCATTTGCTAATCTTAAAAAATGTAAGAAAGTAACCATTCCAAATACAGTTACAAAGTTAGGAATTGGAGCTTTTGCTAAAATAAAATTAGACAAACTGGTTATTCCTAAGAGTGTAAAGGAAATAGGAATAGAGTGCATGCTTGATGGTGAGGTTAAGTCACTTACAATGCCTGGAAACTTCAAGTTCGTTCTTGATAAAGAAATCGAAGAATATCTTCCGGAATATGATTCATATTACAATATTAATATTGAACCGGATTGTGTGTATACAATACTTCCAAAGACAGAAGATTTATATTTCAATACAACATTTAATCCAAACTTAATGCAGTTTTTTAAGACTGCAGAGAAGGTTCATACATATAAAAATGATAAAAAGTACAAAACATATGATAATTTGGTTTATACAAAGAATGGAAAAAAATTAGTTTATGTTCCAACTTCGGTAAAGAATTTGAAAATTAGAAAAGGTTGTAAGACTGTTTCTCTCAAATCATTTACATATCAGGAAATTCATAAAAAGTGGGCTGTAACTCTTTGCAGAAATATCAAGACAATATCAATACCTTCTTCTGTTAAGAAGATAATTGCATACAGTACTGATTATGGCGACGATGGTGATGCATTTAGAAAGACTAAATTCAAATTTGAGAGTAATAAAGTATCGGGAAATGTTCTTGCTCCACTTGCTGATTATTTTGGCGAGAGTTTTCGGAAAAAAGTGTATACATCTAAATATGGTGTGAAGAATCAGAATGGAATGCAGATTTCTTATGATAATATACTTCTTAAATATACAGGAAAGAGTAAGACTGTAAAATTATCAAACAAGATTAATGCTATTGGCTCAGGCGCATTTAAAGGAACAAAAGTTACAAAAGTTATTCTTCCTTCTAACCTTAAAAAGATAGATGATGGTGCATTTATGTGGGCAAGTAATTTAAAGACTGTTAAGCTTCCAAAGAAGATAACAAAAATAGGAAATAGGGCATTTAAAGGAACTAAAATCAAGAGTATAACAATTCCAAAGAATGTTAAATCGATAGGTGACAATGCTTTCGATTGGTGTGAATCTCTTAAGAAAGTTACTTTTAATAATAAATTGAAATCAATAGGAAAAGAAGCTTTTTCATCAACTGGTCTTACTAATGTAGTTATTCCAAATTCAGTTAATAAAATAGGGGAGTATGCCTTTTTTTACTCAAAAGTTAGTAACGTAATATTGTCAAAAAATATGACGGAAATACCGGATGGAATGTTTAAAGATGCAAATTTGAAAAAAATAAAATTGCCGGCAGGAATTACAAGAATCGGGAAAAAAGCGTTTTTGAATAATCAATTTGAAAGCATATCACTTCCGGCAAACCTTACAGAAATAGATGATAATGCATTTGATCACTGTAGGAAACTTACAACGGTTGAATGGAATAATAGGGTAAAAAGAATTGGAAGAGAGGCTTTTTATTTCACCGGATTGACAAAAGCAATTATTCCTGATTCCGTAACAGAATGTGGAGAAAACTGTTTTTGTTCAACAAATATTTCAAAGGTACAGTTTTCAAAGAATATGACAACTATTCCGGCAGGTATGCTTAGTTCAACAAAAATTACAAATGTTGTAATTCCTGATTATATCAAGGAATGTGGCAGATATTGTTTTTCTTCTAATTTGCAGCTTAAGAGTGTTACATTTTCAAAAAATATGACATTGATACCTGAGGGAATGTGTTCTGAAACAGGTATTACAAATGTTGTCATTCCGGGGTATATTAAAACTGTAGAAAAGGATGCATTTTCAGGGAGTAATCTTAAAACTGTTGAATTACAGGAAGGTGTTGAAAATATTCATAGCGCAAGCTTCTATACAGAGTGGTATAAAAATAAGGCAGTAGAGGTAGTAATACCAAAGAGCCTTAAGAAAATTGAGTTGTTTGCAAACTCGGATTGTATAAGTAAATTTATTTATTCTGCAAATAGTGATTTGAGTAATTCAAAAGAATTTAAGTCTGCTTCTGACAATAATACTATTGATGTTGCAACGCTTAGAACAAATGATAAATTATATTGTAAAGTACAGAAAGTATGGATAAATAAAGGAGGGGAAACAGAGGGATTATATTGCATGGTAAATTACACATTTAATAAATAACACCTTGATTAAAATAAAAACCGCAGTGGAAAAATGATATGCCACTGCGGTTTTTTACATGCCGGAGTATAATCTTGTCAGATAAGACTCCAAATTTATATAAATTTATTTAAATCCTTGTTATATTCGTAAGAGACCTCTCTTAATTTCTCGACTAACTCACTTTGATTAATATCAAGACTGTTGCACATATCTTCAAGTGTCGGATAGAAATCTCTAAGTTGTGTATTTACATAGCTTAAAAGCATTATTGGATCTTTTGGAATACTCATAACTAAAACCTCTTAATGTAAAATTATGCAAGACCAATCAATGAGAAAAGTCCCATTGCGCCTGCCCCCATGATAATTCCTGCAAGAACTACGCCACACATACAAGCTGCAATACTCGACTTGAAATCCATATCAAGAATGCTTGCTGCTAATGTTCCTGTCCATGCACCGGTTCCCGGAAGTGGAATACCTACAAAGAGGAAGAGTGCAACGAAAAGTCCGCGACCTGCTTTCTCCTGTAATTTCTGTCCGCCTTTTTCACCTTTCTCAAGACAGAAAGTGAAGAATCCACCGATAATTGGCTTATCTTTGCCCCATTCTAACACTTTTCTTGCAAAGAAATAGATGAATGGAACCGGAATCATGTTTCCAAGAATACATACAGCGTACACTAAAACAGGATTCAGGTTCATGCCTAATCCGATTGGAACTGCAGCTCTTAACTCAATTAATGGAACCATTGAAATAAAAAATATTATTAAATAATTAATCATTATAACTCCTTTATAAAACGTCATTTCAAAATATATCTTTTATTATTTATTTTGCTGATTCTATTATCTTTCATCAATCGGCTTGAATGGAGCTCGCTTTGCCACATTCTTGTAAGCCGGACGGATAATCTTTCCGTCGTTGATTAACTCTTCAATTCTGTGGGCGCTCCAACCTGCCATTCTTGCAGAGGCAAACATAGGAGTGAAGAGTTCGTCAGGAAGTCCGAGACTTGTGTAAACAAATCCGCTGTAGAAATCAACATTTGCACTGACATTTTTATTTACTTTGTGAACTCTGTAAATTGCTTCAGGAGCAAGTCGTTCAACTGTCTCATAGAGAGCAAATTCCTTTTCACAGTTTTTCTGAATAGATAATTCTTTCGCATACTTTTTCAAAATCTTAGCACGTGGATCTGAAATAGAGTAAACTGCATGACCGATACCATAGATAAGTCCCTTCTTGTCGTAGAGCTTTTTATCAAGGAGTGCCATAAGGTAATCCATAACCTCTTCTTCATCATCCCAGTGGCTGATAGTTTCTTTCATATGGTCAAACATCTTTTTAACCTTGATGTTGGCTCCGCCGTGCTTTGGACCTTTGAGAGAACAAAGTGAAGCGGCAATGGCAGAGTAAGTATCAGTTCCTGTAGAAGATACAACGTGAGTGGTAAATGTAGAATTGTTACCACCGCCGTGCTCTGCGTGAAGGACCAGACAAAGATCAAGAACTTTAGCTTCGAAATCTGTATACTGGCTGTCCGGTCTTAAAAGTCTCAATATGTTTTCAGCTGTAGATAATTCCGGATCCGGATTGTTGATATGAAGACTCTCTCTACCATAGTAGTGTTGGTAAGTAAGATGTCCGTACACTGAAATGAGTGGAACTCTCGCAATCAATGTAAGGCACTGGCGAAGTACGTTTGGAATTGAAGTGTCATCACCAAGTGCATCATATGAGTAGAGTGTAAGAACACTTCTTGCAAGAACATTCATAATGTCAGGAGATGGGGCTTTCATAATTACATCTCTGACAAAACTGATTGGAAGTTCTCTGTACTCAGCTAACTGTGCATTGAATTTATCTAATTTTTGTTTTGTTGGAAGTTCTCCGAAAATCAAGAGATATGTAACTTCCTCGAAACCAAATCTTCCGTTTGAAGAAAAATCTTCAACGATTTCTTCTATATCAAATCCGCGGTAAAAAAGCTTACCCTCGCAAGGAACGGATTTGCCGTCAATATTATCATAAGAATGAACGTCACCAATCTCAGTAAGTCCTGTGAGAACTCCTTTTCCGTTGGAATCTCTAAGTCCTCTCTTTACATCATATTTTCCGTAAAGGTCAGGATCGATGCAGGAATTGCTGATGCAGACATCAGCGTACTTATTAATCTGTGGAGATATTTCATCCTCAAGCATTTCTGACTTAAATGGCATAGTATAATCCTCCTGTCTAAAATTGTGATTGCATTAGTATAGTAAAAAAATGCACTCGCATTTCTAGATTCTACCATAAAAAGAGTGTTTTCACAATGTTAAGGTTTTATTAATCTTAAGATGCTCTGATTTGTTTTACAACGATGAAAAAAACGTAGGAAATACATTTTAGGAACTAAATTTCACTATACAAATTATTTTAGCATTGTGATATGATAGAAAAGGATGCGACTATTTTTTGATAATTATCAGGTACGCATATTATTATTCCGGGAGATGACCAATGGATTTATTTGATTATATGAGAACAAACACCATGGAGAAAGAGTCGCCTCTTGCCAGCAGACTCAGACCAACCACGATTGATGAAGTGGTGGGGCAGGAGCACATTCTTGGTGAAGGAAAATTATTATACAGAGCTATCAAAGCTGATAAGTTAGGTTCGGTTATTTTCTACGGACCTCCGGGAACCGGAAAGACAACTATCGCCAAAGTTATAGCAAATACCACAAGTGCAGAGTTTAAGCAGTTAAATGCCACTGTATCGGGAAAGAAAGATATGGAAGAGGTTGTGGAAACCGCAAAGCAGACACTTGGCATGTATGGAAAGAAGACTATTCTTTTCATAGACGAGATTCACAGGTTCAACAAGAGTCAGCAGGATTTTCTGTTGCCCCATGTTGAAGATGGAACCATTGTTCTTATTGGGGCTACAACTGAGAATCCATATTTTGAAGTTAACGGAGCTCTTATTTCCCGCTCTATTATCTTTGAACTGAAACCTCTTTCAAAGGAGAGCATAAAGACTCTTATTGAGAGAGCTGTCTATGACAAAGAAAAAGGTATGGGAGTTTACAATGCAAAGATAGATGATGACGCGGCAGAGTTTCTTGCGGACATCTCAAACGGTGATGCAAGAAAAGCCCTCAATGCCATTGAACTTGGAGTTCTTACAACGGACAAGAGCGAGGATGGCTTCATTCACATCACAATCGATGTGGCTCAGGAGTGTATTCAGAGAAGAGCCGTTGGATATGATAAGACAGGTGACAATCACTATGATACTATCTCAGCATTTATAAAGAGCATGAGAGGGTCAGACCCCGATGCGGCAGTTTATTATCTTGCAAAGATGCTGTACGCAGGGGAGAGTGTTGATTTTATAGCAAGAAGAATTATGATTTGTGCCGCGGAGGATGTTGGACTTGCAGATCCAAACGCACTTAATGTTGCAGTGTCGGCGGCCAATGCAGTTCATATGATTGGTATGCCTGAGTCCCAGATTATTTTATCGGAGGCGGTAATATATGTTGCCACTGCACCAAAATCCAACTCGGCAGTATGTGCAATCGGGGAGGCAATGGACAGTGTAAAGAACAACACTTCAGTAAATGTTCCAGCCCATCTTCAGGATGCACATTATGGTGGAGCAGCAAAATTAGGACATGGGCAGGGTTACAAATATGCCCACGATTATCCAAATCATTATGTCAAACAGCAGTATATGCCTGACGGAATGGAAGATGTAAAGTTCTATCATCCCGACAGAATAGGGCATGAAGAAGCAATAGTTGATTATATGAAGTTTATTCGTGAAAATCAGGAATCATAGTCATATAGATATTTACAAGAAAATATTTACAAAATCAAAATATGCATATGCAATTTTATTCAAAATCAATGTAATAGCAGACAGTGATATTTTCAAATAATACAGAAGTGAATTATTAATCCAAAAAAATATTAATATATATATGAGGTAAACAATTGAAAGCTTTAATAGAAAAATTAGCGAATGGAAATGTTGAATACTTTATACCAACTGCAGAGATGTCAGACAAAGAACTTGATATCTCCGTTACAGCAGGTGAAAAAAAGACATTTGAAATCAGTCTTGATACAACAAATGACAGAGATTGTAAAGGTGTTGTGTACACGACAGATTCAAGAATCGAAATTCAGAACAATCAGTTCTTTGGAAAGAATAACAAAATCAGAATCAGTGTTGATGCCAAATATTTAGAGCCTGAAACAAAGTTTGAGGCTGAGATTGTGTGCACAACCAATGCAGGAGAAAAGAGAATTCCATGCAAGGTATATGTTGAGCCGGTTGTCACAGAAAGCTCCATTGGAGAAGTTAAGGATCTCGATGATTTCATGAAACTATTAGGTCATGATTACGAGGAAGCTTTGAAGCTGTTTCTTTCAAAAGGATTCAAACACGCGATTCTTAAAGATGACAAGTATAAATGTGTATTATACAACCAGCTGATAAAGAATCATAACAGAGAGATTGCTATGGAAGAATTCTTAGTGAAGACAGGATTGAAAGAACCGGTGGTTCTCTCTCTTGCAAAGACTAAGAAGGTCTATGAGAATATAACTGAAGCTTACGGAGATGTATTTCAGATTACAAGAAGTTGTGTCGGTTATGTTGAAATAGACGTGGAAGTTCAGGGGAATTTTATTCATAACGCAAAAGAAAAAATAACTAATGATGATTTCGTTGGAAATACTTATGAGTATCCTTACCTTATCAGTCACAGATTGTTACATCAGGGTGAAAACAGAGCTGTTATCACTCTCAAAACTACATCTCAGACACTTAAGTACGAGATTGTTATCAATAATACTCCGGCAGATGTTGCAGACTACGTTGCATCAAAGAGAGATATTCTCAAACTTATGAATTCATACATTGATTTCAGATGCGGCAAGGTGAAGGGAAGAGAGTGGATTGATTCCATGAATACTCTTGCGGATGACATGCTTCACAAGAATGACAGAGATATGATTGCATGTCTGTTAAAGACTCAGATGTCGATTCTTTCAGGAGAGAAAGATTCTATTATTATCAATCTCACAAAACTTAGTGGAATTCTCAATGCAGAGGATACAGAGAAGATAGAATATTACTGTTATTATCTCTATCTCAAAACAATATATAAAAAGAACTCATCATTTACAGAGGATGTAAAAAAAGAGATTAAGTCTTACTTTGAAAACGGATATGACAAATGGGGACTGTTGTGGATGATATTGTATCTTGATGACAGATACACTCAGAATCCAAGTCTTAAATATACACTGATAAAAGAACAGTTCAACAAAGGATGTACCAGCCCGGTTATGTATTTCGAGGCGATTTCGGTTCTTAACGAACAGCCTGCATTACTTAGAATTATCAATCCGTTTGAACTTCAGGTTCTCAATTTTGGAGCAAAGAAAGGTATTGTATCAGACAAACTTGCAAGACAGTTCCTTCTCTTAATTGAGAGAGAGAAGAAAGCTAATCCGCTTCTTACAAAGATTCTTATGAACATCTACAAGTATAATCCTTCAAATGATGTTCTTACAGGAATCTGTCGAATGATGATAAATGCAGGAAGAAAAAATCCGGAAGATTTTGAGTGGTATGAGAGAGGCGTTGAGGCTGATGTCAAACTTGCCGAACTTATGGAATACTATGTATACACTATCAGTTACAGGGGTTACGAAATCTTCAAACCTTCCGTGTACATGTATTTTGGATATGATTCTTCATCCCTTGGAGAATATCAGGCATATTTGTTTGCAGACATAATTACAAACAAAAAAGAACTGCCTGCAGAGTATGACAGATTCAGGGATTCAATGGAGAAATACGTGATAAATAACCTTCTTGACGGTAATATCAATGAGGATTTGGTAATTATCTACAAGGATGTTATTGACTCTGATTTTGAAGTTGAAAAAGAGATGAAGAGATATATTCCAATGCTTGTAAATTCATACGAAATTACAGTGGCAAATGATAATATCACTGATGTTCTCATATGTCATAAAGAGACAGAAACTTATGAGCAGGTTGCTGTGAAGAATAACAGAGCGGTTGTCACTATTTATACGGACAAGCCGGTGATTCTCTTTGTTGATAAGAAGGGCAGAAGAATAGCCAATATCAAATATAAACTAAAACAACTTCTTTCTATCAGACAGTTGAAAACAATCAGCGAGAAGACAGAAAATGAATATATTGAAATAGAAAATGTCAATAAATGTATGGAGAAACCTTCAAGATACAAGAACAAAGGAAGTCTTTTGCTGAAGGTTTGGAATAATGAACTCATCAACAAATATTTCAAACATGATATATCTGAATTTATCGTTGATTATTGTGATGAAAATCTTGACGGCGGAGAATTGACAGACACTCTCCTGACAATCAAGATTGATGAACTGAGTTTTGAAAAGAGATATAAGCTGATAGAACTTCTTCTCAAGAGATTTAAGTTCTTTGAAGGGGGCTTATTGATTAATAAATACGGACCTCAGAGAATTGATGATGAGCTGGTTCTTAAGTATGTAAATGATACCATTAGAGAAAATGAAGCTTCAGAGGATTCTAAGATTCTATCGTTGTGCAGATATCTGTTCCTGAAAGGAATCTCAAATGTTGTAACTCTCACATATCTTCAGAAATATTATGTGGGACCGACGGATGAGATGTATGATATGCTGCTAGCCTGTCAGAAAAAGGGAATAAACGACATTAACTTTGAAGAAAGGCTGATTGTTCAGATGATTTTCGAAGGAAGATCAGAAGACAGAATGCTGGATATTTTCCTGTCTTATTGTGCAAATGAGGGTGGAAGAAATATCAGAAAGGCGTTCTACACATACACATGCTACAACTATTTTGTTAAGGGTGATAAGGTAGATGACAAGTTATTTGAATTGCTCGAAAGCGATATAAAGAGAGAAATGAAGGTATCCGAAATTTGCAAGATGGCATACCTTGGCTATATTACTACAAAGGATGAAATTGAAGAGGACAGAGTTGAACTGTGTAAGGATCTTATCTATGACCTGACTGAACTTAATATAGTATTTGAATTCTATAAGAAGTTCAACAAGTGGTTCAAGATGCCGTACAGCATTATGGATAAGACGATTATCGATTACAGAACCAATCCAAAGAACAAAGTATTTATCATGTATTCGATTCATGATAAAGAAGGAAATGTTGGAAAGACTATAACTGAGGAGATGCGTTCTGTATTCCCGGGAATCTTTTTAAAACAGCTTACAATGTTCTATGGTGATAAGGTTGTCTACACTATTATCGACAGAAATAATGATGAGATTACTCATACCAGTGAGAAGAGTATTTATCTCAACAACAAAGAAGATTACAACACTGACAACAAGTTCGGACAGATAAACGGAATGTTGATTTGCGATGAACTGGGAAGGGAAGATGCTCTTGTTGAAATGATGAAGAATTATGAATTCAACAAAGCCGCATCTGAACAATTATTTAAGATACTTTAGGAGGCAAATTGTGAACAAAGGAATTGTACTTGGAATTGATTTTTCAAATGATTACACACAGGTCTCAGTATTGGGTGATACAAATGAGCCAAAGGCACTCAAATTTTCTGACATGGGAGAGGAATACCTTATGCCTACGGCAATATTTTACAATACAGATATCAGGGAGTGGGCAATAGGCACGGAGGCTGTAAACAGAGCCAAAGTTGAAAACTGCGTATTTATTGACAAATTGCCTGATAAGATTAGAAAGACACCGGGAATAAAGATTGCCGGAGAGTTCTATAAGTGGGAAGAAGTAATTGCAAAGTATTTAGAGGGAGTTATCAAACTCGTTATCAACAAGGTTAACGGTGTTCTCATTCGAAACATTATTATTTCCGTTGATGATCCTGATGAGACCGTAATGCAGATTATTTACGCAGCTACAACAGCCCTTGGATATGAGAACGGAACAGTCAGAATAGTGAACCACGCAGAGAGTTTTGCATACTACATTCTCAACCAGAATAAAGACATCTGGATTAACTCTGTTATTATGGTTGATTTCAATGAGAGCTCTGCCGTTATCAGAAAGATGTTTGTCACAAAGGGACGAGAGCCAAGAACCGTTGATGTAAAGAAGATAGATGTATCTGATCAGTTGAAATATGAGAATCTGGATACAGAAGAAGGCTGTAAAAAGACAGATTCAATATTGCGTGATATACTCTTAAAGGAAATAGACGAAAATGTAGTGTCGGCAATATATCTTAACGGACCGGGCTTTATGAAAGAAGGCTGGTATGCAAAGACCATTGATGCCATATACAGTAACAGAAGAATATTTGCCGGCAACAACCTGATTGTAAAGGGAGCTATATATGCAGCCAGAGAATTATTCTTTTACACAACATTAGACAATTATGTTATTTCCTGCAAGGGAAGAACTAAAGTAAATGTTCTCATGGAAGTGATTCACAGAGGCAGTGAGACAAAGGTGAAGTTATCAAAAGCAGGTGTACACTGGTATCAGGCAGGAGCCAAGACACAGTGCATTCTTGACAATGTGGACAGAGCAAATTTTGAGATATTTTATCCGGCAACAAGGGATATCAAGAGATTCTCAATCAGCCTTGCGGATTTTCCAAAACGTGATAACAAGACTGTCCGTGTGGAAGTAAGTCTTGCTTATGTTGAGGAGTCTAAGTTTGTTGTGGAGATAAAAGACATTGGTTTTGGCGATTTCTTTGAGTCTTCAGGGGCAGTTGCAAGATATGAAGGTGAAGTGTAGGAGGAGAATATGAGTGGATTGATGTTGTGCACGATGCAGGCACAAAAACCATATTTTATTAAAGAAATAAATAAGAATATTTATTCTGTAGAAGAACTCAGTTATTATCTGTATAACTATCTGTACCTGGTGGAAGAAAAGTTCTTTTCGGATGCACTGATTGATTATTTGGCGGAAACTTTGGAACAAAAATCCATTGCCGACGGACTTAAGCATCTTGCTGACAGAGGAGGTAATCTCGGTGAGAAGATTTCCTTTGTGGTAAAGAACAGTGGATATTATTCATCAAAGGAAGTGGAAGAGTTAGAGCGTCATCTTGTAATGCTCAACTCAAAATCATCAGCAGAGCGAGTGAAGGCGAAGGCGGATCTTTTGATGAATAATCATAAGTACAATCTTGCAATAGTATTTTACAGAAATATACTCAACAAAGGCAGAAGTAACGAACTTGGTGATGAGTTTTATGGGGATGTTTACAACAATCTTGGTGTTGCTTACACAAGAATGTTTGAGTATGCAACTGCGGCAGCATGTTTTAGAAGTGCCTATAAACTGTCATCCAATATCAGAACATTGGAGAATATGATAAAGGCAGATCTGATGGATGGAAATGAGCAGAGGCTCAGTCTTGATCAGGCACAGTACAAGATTCAGGATATAACAATCAACAGATTGAGAACCGAGATTGTATCTGTAAAGGCACACGTAAACGTCAACTGGGATAAGATTGACAGAGAAAACTATGTGAAAAAATGCCGAGATGAGTATTTTGTTGAGATAAACTCTTAACTTAAAAATATTGTTAAGCCTTATGTTGAAAAAATTGAGTATTAATACAGAATGCAAATTGAGTATTGGTACGTGAATTTTAAAGTGAAAAAACGAGGAGATAAAAAATGAGGAAAATTATTAAGGGAAAATTATGTAAGAAAACAATGGCTTTATTAATTGCGACAACAATGATTGCTATGGGAACACCTGTCAATAAAACATTTGCGGAGTCAGAAGGCCGTAGTGATGGAACATACTATTATACAGTTCAGGATGACGGCAACGCAGTAATTGGAGGAATAAGAGGAGATGCAACGATTGGAGAAGAACTTTACATACCTTCAGTTATTGATGGACATACAGTCGTAGGTGTTGAGTCAATTTATAATGATGATCTTATAAAGATAGTGCTCCCGGATACTGTAAAAAGTGTTGGCAGAATCGGAGGAATGAACTTAGAGACAGTTGTTCTTCCGGAAAGTGTTGAGGAAATAAAAGATTACTCACTGTCAAACAATTCAAATCTTAAAACAGTTGAATGGTCTGACAATCTTAAAAAAATTGGAGAACAGGCATTTTACAACTGCCCGAGCCTGAAAAATATAACTTTGAATGAAGGGATAACATCCATTGGAAGATATGCTTTCGGTTATTGCTCAGGGCTTGAGAATATTAGAATACCTGACACATGTAAGGTTATATATGATCAATGTTTTGATGAATGTTCAAATCTGGAATCGATTGAGATGCCGGATAATATTACAATCGGTGCCAGAGCTTTTTTAAATGATGCAAAATTAGATGATATTACTTTTTATGAGAGCAAAATCCCACGTAATGATAACGGTGATTCACAGGTGATTGGGGATTATGCTTTTCTGGCTACTGCTATTAAAGAAATAAGTATTCCTGAAGGGTATGTACATATCGGTACATATGCATTTCAATCATGTGAGAAATTGGAAAAAGCAATTCTTCCGGAGAGTATGAAGAATATAAGTGTATATACTTTTGTTGATTGCGCTGCATTGAAAAGTATTACAATAAAGGGTGCAGTGGAGGGTGTTTCAGCTCCAATTTCAGCAATGTGTTCAAGTCTTAAAGAGGTTACATTTACTAACGTAAAGAAAATTCCGGATTATTATTTGCTGAATATGATGGCACTTGAAAAAGTAAATTTACCGGAAACTCTTGAGGAAATAGGTACTGCGACATTTAGTGAGTGTTATGCTTTGAAAAATGTTGTTTTGCCTGATTCTTTGAAGGTGATAGGAACAGCATCGTTTGCTACATGTAGTTCGTTGGAAAGTATTAACATTCCCCAAAATGTTGAGTCGATTCAACCAAATTCATTTTATCATTGTGAGGCACTTAAACATATTACAGTAGATGCTGCCAATGATAATTTTGTTGTATACGAAAACAGTATATATACAAAAGATATGAAAAAACTTGTTCTTTACAATCCTGCATCAAAAGAAAGTGTTGTAAAAATTCTTCCGGGTGTTGAGGAAATTGGATATGGAGTATTCCAGTATAATAGTTATATTAAGGAAATAATAATTCCGGACTCTGTTCAGGTTATGGGGCAGGGATGCATTAATTCAGATGTAAAGATATACGGAAAGTCTGAAGGTGCAGCACATGATTATGCAATGGAAAATGGAAATGAATTTGTAGCAATCTCGGATGAGATAAATATGACAGATGGTGTTTATGTAGAAGGCTTCCAGATTAACCCATTCAACAATGGAATTAGAACAATCTATGTATATCCAAAGATGATTAATGAAAAAGAGGTTGTAGAGAGAGGTCTTGTTTACGGACTCAAGGACTATTGTGATGAAGAGGATGTTTATGTAGGTTCTTCATGTAAGGATGTCTTTAGTTATAAGGCTACGGAAAAGGGAAATACTGCAGCAATGTTTACTGATTCATATACTGACAGTTTTAATTATGAAACAAATGATAAATATGTTATGACAATGAAATATGATGATCCATTTGAAAATTCCCGTATGTATATGAGCAATATGTACGTAAGACCTTACATTAAGTTGGCAGATGGAAGTTTCTATTATGGAGAGTGTGCTGAATTTTCATTTTATGATTTGGCTGATAAGTTATATAAGAACAGTCAGATGCCAAATGCAGAAATGCATAATATATTGTTTGATAATATTCTTAGCGTTTTAAAACCGGGATACAGTAAAGTTGTTTATGGAGAAAAATAGAATTTAGTGTAACTATTCAGCCTTTCAGCAATGCCAGCTCGAATTCTCAGATATATCTGATAAGCTTTTTGCATTTTATTAAAAATAATAGAGATAATTTGTAAGATTTTTGGTATAACAAAAGTTGAACAGATTGTGCGGAATCAAACAAATAAAGCGTTTGATACTATAAATATTAATAGGAGGATGCTTATGAGATTGAAAAAACTAATATCATCAATTATGATTGCAGCAATGACAGTATCGTCATTGGGAATGGGTGTAACGGCTACTGACAAAGCGGTATATGGAGACACTAAGGCACCGGTTACTTTAAAAGGAACTTATGGACAGACTGAAGCGAGAAAAATGTTAACCAGAGTAAATGCTTTCAGAACAAGTGGCAGTGCCTGGTATTGGAATGAAGATGATACAACAAAGAGTGTGTTGAGCAATCTAAATGCGTATGGTTATGATTATGAATTGGAGAGAATAGCAATGAAGAGAGTAGTGGAAATTGCATATTCTTACAGCCATACCAGACCAAACGGTGAGAGTTGTTTCACAGCATTTACATTCGATAGCGGTGCCAGAGGTGAAAATATAGCGTATGGCAAGGCAACAGAAGCAGAGGCTTTTGAGTTTTGGAAAGAGGAAGATTATAAGTTTGATCATCAGAGTCATAGAAGAAATATGTTAGGCAGTAACTTTAATTATATCGGGATTGCTCATTTTGTTTATAACGGAATTCATTTCTGGGTTCAGGAACTGTCTGAAAATCCTTGTGACAGTAAGGTGACAGATGCGAATGATTCTGAAGTTGAGGCAACTATTGATTTTAGCCCAAGCCAGAATTCAAGCGATAACACATCAAAGGAAAATACTGAAAAGAGCACAGTGCCACCAAAGGTAGCATTTAAGTCTTTGAAGGCAAAAGGTAAAACTGTAACTGCTAAGTGGGATAGAAATTCCAACGCTGACGGATATCAGGTTCAGTACGCAACTGATAAAAAGATGACAGCAAAAGTGAAAACAAAGAACCTTAGTGCATCAAAGAATGGTTTGAAAGTTAAATTTGCTACTAAGAATAAGAAATGTTATTTCAGAATTAGAAGCTTTGTTAAGACCGAAAACGGTAAAAAATATAGTAAATGGTCAAAAGTAAAGGCAGTAAAGCTTAAATAACTCAAGATGTATTGATGTTCTGTTGCTACCATATTGCTTGACAAACAGCAAAAATATCTATATCATATTGGATAGTACTTTTTAAACAAAGAAAGTGCATATATATTAAATGCAACGAAAAAGAGGAGTAACAGACAACCTGCCTAAAAGAGAGATGGTTCACCGGCTGAAAGACCATTAGGAGTAGTATCTGTGAAGGTAGCTTTGGAGCAGCACTGATGAAGTCAGTAGTCAGTGACGATTCGTCCCCGTTATAGGATAAGATGAGTAAATATAAAGGTGGTACCGCGAGAAAATCGCCCTTTATAATGGTACCGATAAAAAAACAGACCGGTTACCCGGTCTGTTTTTTTATCTAAACGTTCCAAAAAGTATACATTATGAAACGTTGGTATCGATTACTTATATAGGAAAAGAGGAGAGTAAGATGAAGGAATTGGAAAAAAATTATAATCCTGCCGACATTGAAGACAGATTGTACAGCAAGTGGCAGGAGAAGAAGTTTTTTCACGCAGAAGTTAACAGAAGTAAGAAACCATTTACAATTGTGATGCCACCTCCAAATATCACAGGACAGCTCCACATGGGACATGCCCTTGATAACACAATGCAGGATATCTTAATCAGATTTAAGAGAATGCAGGGATACGAAGCATTATGGCTTCCTGGAACTGATCACGCATCTATCGCAACTGAGGCTAAGATTGTAGAGAAGATGAGAGAAGAAGGTATCTCAAAAGAGGATATCGGACGTGACGGATTCTTAGAGAGAGCATGGGACTGGAAAAAACAGTACGGTGGACGTATTGTTTCACAGCTTAAGAAGATTGGTTCTTCATGTGACTGGGACAGAGAGAGATTTACAATGGATGAAGGCTGTAATGAAGCCGTTAAGGAAGTTTTCGTAAATCTTTACAATAAAGGACAGATTTATAAGGGTGAGAGAATTATCAACTGGTGCCCTCACTGTCTTACATCAATTTCTGATGCAGAGGTTGAGTACGAGGATCAGGCAGGTAAGTTCTGGCATTTAAGATATAAACTTGCTGATGGAAGCGGTTATGTAGAACTTGCTACAACAAGACCTGAGACTTTACTTGGTGATACAGCTATCGCTGTTAACCCTAACGATGACAGATACAAAGACATCATCGGAAAGACAGTTATCCTTCCAATCGTTGGAAGAGAGATTCCTGTTGTCGCAGATGATTATGTAGGAATAGATTTCGGTACCGGTGTTGTTAAGATTACACCTGCACATGACCCTAACGATTTTGAGGTTGGTTTGAGACATAACCTTCCAATCATCAATGTAATGACTGATGATGCAAAGATTACAGAGGATTATCCAAAGTATGCAGGTATGGATCGCTACGAAGCCAGAAAGGCAATCGTTGAAGATTTAGAAGCAGAGGGTGCCCTTGTTAAGATTGAAGATCATGACCACAACGTTGGAACATGCTACAGATGTCATACAACAATCGAGCCAAGAGTTTCAAAACAGTGGTTCGTTAAGATGGAAGAACTTGCAAAACCAGCTATTGATGCAGTTAAGAACGGTGATACAAAGTTCGTTCCGGGATATTTTGATAAGACATATTTCCATTGGTTAGAGAACATCCGTGACTGGTGTATTTCAAGACAGTTATGGTGGGGACATCAGATTCCTGCATTCTACTGTGATGACTGCGGAGAGATGGTTGTAACAAAAGACAACAAGGCTGTATGTCCAAAGTGTGGAAAAGAGATGAGACAGGATCCTGACACACTTGATACATGGTTCTCATCTGCACTCTGGCCATTCTCAACACTTGGCTGGCCACATGACACAGAGGAGATGAATTACTTCTATCCTACAAGCACACTTGTTACAGGATACGATATCATTCCTTTCTGGGTAATGAGAATGATGTTCTCAGGATTAGAGCATACAGGCAAAGTTCCGTTTGATACAGTACTTATTCACGGTCTTGTGAGAGATTCACAGGGACGTAAGATGAGTAAGTCTCTTGGAAATGGTATTGATCCATTGGAAGTAATTGACAAGTACGGAGCTGATGCATTAAGATTTACACTTATTACAGGTAATGCACCTGGTAACGATATGCGTTTCTACTGGGAGAGAGTAGAGGCAAGCAGAAACTTTGCAAATAAGGTTTGGAATGCATCACGTTTCATTATGATGAACATGCCTGAAGAAGGTATTGATTTGAATAAGAAACCTTCTAACCTCACAGATGCTGACAAGTGGATCTTATCAAAGGTAAATACTCTTGCAAAAGATGTAACAGATAACCTTGACAAGTATGAGCTTGGTATTGCAGCAGATAAGATTTATGAATTTATCTGGGAAGAGTTCTGTGACTGGTATATTGAGATGGTTAAGCCTCGTCTTTACAATGATGAAGATGAGACAATGAGCGCAGCACTTTGGACATTAAAGAAAGTTCTTATTGATGCCCTTAAGATGCTTCACCCATACATGCCATTTGTAACAGAAGAGATTTTCTGTACATTACAGGAAAATGAAGATTCAATTATGATTTCTAACTGGCCTGAGTTCACTGGCGAATTTGCATTTGCTGCAGAGGAAAAAGCAGTTGAGACAATAAAGGAAGCAGTTAGACTTATCAGAAATACAAGAGCTGAAATGAACGTTAAGCCTAGCAAGAAAGCTAAGGTATTCGTTGTTTCAGAAGATGAAGATACAAGAAGTATTTTTGAAAACGGTAAGGTATTCTTTGCAACACTTGGAAGTGCATCAGAAGTAGTTATTCAGAATGATAAATCAGGAATTGATGACGATGCAGTTTCAGTAGTTATTCCAAAGGCTGTTATCTATATGCCGTTTGCGGAACTTGTTGATATTGAAAAAGAAATCGAACGTCTTGAAAAAGAAGTTGCAAGATTAGAGAAAGAGCTTGCAAGAGTTAACGGAATGTTAAGCAATGAGAAGTTTGTAAGCAAAGCTCCTGAAAAGAAAATCAACGAAGAAAAAGAAAAACAGGCAAAATATACTCAGATGATGGAACAGGTTAAAGCGCAGTTAGCTAATCTTAAGAAATAATAAATCTTTTTGTCAAAAGATAGTTTGTGGTTGCTTTTTATATTTTCAATCGTTATGATGTATAACAGAGAGAAGTTAATTATCTTAATTAATTATGTTTTCGCATTAAGGAGCCGGGAGTGTTCCTTAATGCGATTGCAGATAAGATTGGAGAATAATATGTTAAATTTCGAAGAAGAAGTAAAAAAATTTCATCCAAGTCTTGAGATAGAAGATGCTGAGGATGCTATATATAATAGTCATGTTTCAGATATTACAGACATTTTAGTAGAGATGCTCAATGAAATCAGAGGGACTAAATAACTACAGAGAATTCTTGAGTAGTTCTTGAATATTTAGCAGGGATGGTATATTATGATTTGTTTTAATTGTGGTAATATCCTGACCAACAGTGATTATTGCAGTCATTGTGGTATGGATGTGAGTATATACAAAAGAATAGTGAAGTTATCAAATGCCTACTATAATGCAGGCTTGATAAAAGCTCAGAACAGAGATTTGTCCGGGGCAGTAGATGCACTCAACAGATGTATCAAACTGAACAAAAGGCAGATTGATGCAAGAAATCTTTTGGGATTAGTTTACTTTGAGATGGGAGAGACTGTTCAGGCTTTTAGAGAGTGGGTTGTCAGCCTTCATATTCAGGGAGATAATAATGGTGCTGAAAAGTACCTTGAGGCGATTCAGGCCGACAAGAATAAGATGGATGAACTTAATCACACAATCAGAAAGTTTAACGTTGCTCTTGCATATGCCCAGAATGGAACTGAAGACATGGCGGTAATCCAGCTGAAGAAGATTCTTACACAGAATCCTAACCTCGTAAAAGGTCATCAGTTGCTGGCACTTTTATATCTCAAGCAGGGCGAATACGAGAGAGCTAAAAAGTCTATCATGAAAGCTTTAAAGATTGATAAGTGCAATGCTCTCAGTACAAATTACCTTAGAGAAATAAACAAGTGCATTGATGATGAGCGAAAGAACAATCCGGAAGAGAGAAACAGAAGAAGACGTGCTAACAGAGGATTGATTCTTGACAGAGAATACTTAAATGGAAATGATGTTATTATTCCAAAGAACAGTTTTAGGGAAGCATTTTCAAGTGCACAGACTATACTTCATATTGCTTTGGGACTTGTTCTTGGAGCGTGTCTTGTTTACTTTGTGGTTACACCGGCAAGAATCTCACGTTCTTCGGAACTTGCAGCAGATGTAAAGACAGATTATGAGCAGAAGATTGCAATTAAGAATTCGACCATATCAGAACTCCAAAGACAGGTAGATGATATGGAGCAGGAGAAGAATAATGCAGAGCAGGATTTGGAAAAATACAAAGGACAGTCCGGTTCAACAGCTGACAATTATTCAAATCTTTTAAAGGCAGTGGAAGCTTATATTGATGAAGAGTACACAAAGAGTATAGAGTATCTTGGAAAGATTGATAATTCCGTAAAGATGAACTCAAAAGCATTTGATTCACTTTTAGAAAAAATGAATACAGAACTTAAGGATGAACTTGCAAAAACATATTTCAACAATGCTAAAGCGGCTCAGAACAAAGGCGATATTGAGGAGTGTATCGAGTGGTACCAGAAAGCTATCGAGGCAGACGGCTCCAATGATGAAGCATACTATCGTCTCGGTTGGGTTTACAGCCAGAATGGAAAGACCAAAAAGGCTCAGGAAATGTTCCAGAAGATTGTAAACAACTTCCCAGGTTCAAAGTATTATGAAGATGCAAGAAAACAGGTTAAGGATAAAGATGAAGATGAATAAAATCTTCATTTAAATTTACGAAAGAGGAAACCGAAAGGTTTCCTCTTTTTATTATCCACGACGAGCTAAGTGAAAATCTGTGCTATTGCGATTATAAATAATCGCTACCGCAGTCGATAACTTACTAAGTAAGTTATCTTGTGGCTCTCGCAGAAGAAAATTGAATATGAAAGGAAGGATTATGGATTTTTTATATGAAGTAAAAGGTGATACTTTAACTATTTATGCACCAAAGGAAATTGATCATTATGTGGCTTCTGAAATTATTGAATATTCAGAGGTATTGATGGCGAAAAATAATATTAAAAATATGATTATTGATTTCGAGGAAACCGAATTTATGGACAGTTCAGGAATCGGTATTGTGATAGGCAGATATAAAATAATTACGAAACTGGGCGGAAAACTCTCTCTTAGAAAAATGAAAAGAAATATTGAGAGAATGTTTGAAATTTCAGGCGTCAAGAAATTGTTAGGGGAGAAATAGTGAGAATAAAATTGAATGAATATAGAGAAGGGGGAGGGGAGAAATAGTGAGAATGAAATTGAATGAATATAGAGAAGGGGAGGGGAGATAGTGAAAATGAAATTGAATGAATATAGAGAAGGGGGAGGGGAGAAATAGTGAGAATGAAATTGAATGAAAAAGTGAAGAGTTAAGGGAGAAATAGTGAAAATGAAATTGAATAGAATAGTGAATGCAGAGGAGAGATAGTGAAAATGAAATTGAATGAATATAGTGAGGGAGAGGAAAAGGAGATGTCTGTACATAAAAGGCCGCTTAACAATAATATGCGTATGGAATTTGACAGTGTTTCTGAGAATGTTGCTTTGGCCAGAATGGCAGTGTCAGGATTTATCCTTCCATTTGATCCTACAATGGATGAGATTAACGATATTAAGACAGCTGTTTCGGAAGCTGTTACAAATGCAATCATACATGGATATGAAAAGTTCAAGGGGACAGTTTGCCTAAAGTGTGAGTTGAAAAATGATTTGCTTGTGGTAACTGTTAAGGATAACGGAAAAGGAATTGAGAATGTTGAAAAAGCAATGGAGCCAATGTTTACAACGAAAACAGAGGAAGACAGAGCAGGAATGGGATTTATGTTTATGAATGTTTTTATGGACAGCCTTAATGTACAATCTGCGCCTGGATTTGGAACTACGGTAATAATGACAAAGAAAATGGGCATAACAAAGCAGGATGTGAGGTGTGAATGTGGTAACACTGAAACAGAAGGAACGCATCCATTCGGAAGATAAAAACAATGTTGAAATGATAAATGAGAAATTCCTTGAGGAGAATAAACAGAGAAGAGAAAAAAAGATTACAGAAAATATGGGACTTGTGTATAGTGTTGTAAAACGATTTGTGGGAAGAGGCTGCGATACAGAAGATTTAATTCAGTTAGGAAGTGTAGGACTGATTAAAGCAATTGATCGTTTTGATGAGTCCTTTGGTGTGAAATTTTCAACCTATGCGGTACCGGTTATCATGGGCGAGATTAGAAGGTTTTTTCGAGATGACGGAATTATAAAAGTGAGCCGAGGGATAAAAGAAAATCAGGTTCTGATATTTGAGTGCGCAAAAAACATCAGAGAAAAAACAGGAAAAGACCCCACAGTTTATGAACTGTCCGAAAAAACGGGAATACCTGTTGAAGATGTAGTTGTTGCAGTAGAAGCAAAGTGTGAAATTGAATCATTAAACAAGGTGATATACCAAAGTGATAGTGGAGAAATCAGTCTTTTGGACAAATTACATGATGAAAAGAATGAGAATGAAAAAGTGATAAATAAACTGCTGGTTGAGCAACTTATGGCTGAACTTGAGGATTTTGAAAAGCAATTGATAGAAATGCGATATTTTAAAGAGATGACTCAGACTCAGATTGCAGAAATGATGGGAGTATCGCAGGTTAAAATATCCCGAATGGAAAAGAAAATAATATTAAAAATGCGAGAAAAAGTATAAAATTCTCTCTATTTGGAAAAATAAAAATGTATTCTTTAACAATTACGAATAAGAGGTGAAGTTATGCGAAGAATAGTATGTTTTACAATTACATTTATGTTTCTGGCTGCGGTCGTTGCAATTGGCTGTTATTACAGAAATAATGAATCAACAAAAAGTGTGGAGGCAACATTGATATAAATGAGTGAAACGCTTTATTTAAAAATGGAAAAGAGTGCGGAAGTTGAGAATGATAAAGTGGTGGTTTCTGACATTGCGTCTGTATGGTGTAAGAACAGAAACATTATGGACAAGTTCAAAACGATCAGAGTTGTCGAAGAAAAAATAAATCAGGGACAAAGATATATTGTAACAGCAATCAGTGTTATTGAACTTGCAGAAAAAATGTTTCCCACTGTTGATGTATCAAATCTGGGAGAAACAGAGTGCGTTGTGGAGATAAAAAAGCAAGACCAAAATAGTAGAACTTTGGAGTACATTAAGGTCGCTGTGATTTGCCTGATTATGTTCTTTGGAGCGGGATTTTCCATTATGTCATTTAATAATGATGTGGATATTGGCAGGCTATTTAACCATATATCAAAGCACATTGTAATGGATGTCAAACTCGGGGAGAATATTTTAAAAACATTTTATTCAGTCGGAATATTTATCGGAATTACAGTTTTTTATAATCATTTTGGAGCAAAAAAACTGTCAAAAGATCCTACGCCTATCGAGGTTGAGATGAGAGACTATGAAGAAAGCATTAACGATACATTGATAGATAATTATGGAAGAAAGCATTAACGATACATTGATAGATAATTATGGAGGAAATGTTAAACGAAAGAATTGATTGGGAACAAATAAAAATATAGTTATTAACTTTGGAGGATATATAGAAAATGAAATATATAGCCTTGGCACTTACCGGAATGGCAGGAGGTCTGATTATTTCGGCCGGAATTTTTGCGCTTATTACATCCACAAAATTGCTGTCGCGTCTTGCAGCAAAAACTCATACAGGAAAATATGCAAGAGTGTATGAGGAGTGTGTGATTTTGGGCGGAATAATATTTAATGTAATCTATATAAAGGAAATGAATCTGACTGAATTGATTTCAGAAACAGTATTCGGGACGTATATAGCGATTGCGCTAGTAATCCTGTTTGCATTATTTGCCGGAATATTTGTTGGATGCCTTGCTGTTGCACTTGCCGAGGCGTTAAAAGCGACCGCTGTTTTTTCAAGGAGAATAAAACTAAGATATGGAATGGGGTACATCATATTTGCAGTGGCAATTGGAAAGATGACAGGATCATTAATTCAATTTTTTGTTATGGATAAATAGAATAGATTATTAAAATAGAAAATGTTAATGTGTAAAGGAGATTATCGTAAGTGGAAAAAAACAGAGATATTGAAGAAGCGCAACTCAATAAGATAATTAAGGAAGAACAGTATGAAGAATATGTAAAAAAAGTTACTCCGACAACCAGTTTGGTAAAAAATATGTTTTGGGCATTTATAGTAGGAGGAAGCATATGCCTGATGGGACAGATATGGCTGGAAATATTCAAGTACTTAGGGGCTGGAGAAGAGGATGCTGCCGCCTATACAACAATTGTTTTGATTCTTGAAAGCGCGATTCTTACAGCTATGAACATATATCCTGCAATTGGAAAACTAGGTGGAGCAGGAGCTCTTGTTCCAATAACAGGATTTGCAAATTCCGTTGCAGCGCCTGCCGTCGAGTTTGGAGTTGAAGGTCAGATATTTGGAGTTGGAGTAAGAATATTTTCAATCGCAGGTCCGGTAATTCTTTATGGTATATTTAGTTCATGGATATTTGGAATTATATATTTGATATTCAAAATCCTGCCATTTTGAAACTGATATTAGTGCATACTGGAGCAGATATTTGTTGAATGTGATGTAAGTTGTTTAAGTTATTTAAGTTATTTAAGTTATTTAAGGGGGAAAAGAAAGATCTGACAACCCAAGTGAAGAAAAGGTCAAATGGGATGTAAGGGATTTCTGATAAAAAGAAAGGTCTGACAACCCAAGTGAAAAAAAGGTCAAATGGGATGTAAGGGATTTCTGATAAAAAAGAAAGGTCTTACAACCCAAGTGAAGAAAAGGCCAAATGAGATGTAATGGATTTCTGATAAAAAAGAAAGGTCTGACAACCCAAGTGAAGAAAAGGCCAAATGGGATGTAAGGGATTTCTGATAAAAAAGAAAGGTCTGACAACCCAAGTGAAGAAAAGGCCAAACGGGATGTAAGGGATTTCTGATAAAAAAGAAAGGTCTTACAACCCAAGTGAAGAAAAAGCCAAAAGGGATGCAATGGGCAAGAAATCAAGAAGAAAATACTTACAACCCAAGTGGAGAAAAAGCCAAAAGGGATGTAAGATAAGAGAAAATCAACAAATAAAATGAATTCAGATTAAAATAGGTACTTTACCAAAAGGCATGTTTAACATGAATCGTGAATTAAGTTACAAAAATAAATGTTTTCGTGGTATGATTAATAGCATAGAAACAAAGTGATTTGCAAAAGAAATGGAGGTGCCTATGGGTTCTGTTTCAAAGATTTATTATACGGACGAAATTACACCTGAGAATATTGTCAGGTTATATGAAAAGTTAGGGAAAAAATTGAATGGCAACATTGCAATAAAGGTTCACTCGGGTGAGGAAGGAAATCAGAATTATCTTCATCCGGAATTTTGGAAACCTATTATTGATTATGTTGGAGGAACGGTTGTAGAGTGTAATACAGCATACGAAGGTGAGAGAAATACTTCTGAGAAGCATGCAAAGCTTATAGAAAAGCATGGTTGGAACAAGTATTTTGATGTGGATATCATGGATTTTGAAGGACCGGATATTGAGATTCCAATTAACAGATATCACAAGCATCTGAAGTCTGATATCATGGGAAAGAATTTTCTAAATTATGATTCTATGCTTGTGTTGTCCCATTTCAAGGGACATCCTATGGGCGGATATGGTGGAGCACTCAAGCAGTTGTCTATCGGTTGTGCTTCGTCAGCTGGAAAGGTAAATATCCATTCTGCCGGTAAATATACAAGAGCTGAAGATATGAATATATTGTGGTCAGATCTTCCGGAACAGAATGCCTTTCTTGAATCAATGGCGGAGGCTGCATCGGCAGTTGTAGATTATTTTCATGATGAGATTGTCTATATAAATGTTATGGCAAATATGTCAGTTGACTGTGACTGCTGTGCTATTGCGGAAGATCCTTGTCTTAAAGATATTGGAGTTTTGATTTCCACAGATCCTGTTGCGATTGACAGAGCGTGTATAGACCTTGTCAGAGTGAGCAGAGATGTTGGAAGAGACCACTTCATGGAGAGAGTTACGTCGAGAAATGGTGAGCACACAATCAAGGTTGCAGCTGACATGGGAATCGGCGTAGAAGAATACGAATTGATAGAATTGTAGAATTGATAGAATTGTAGAATTGATAGAATTGTAGAATTGATAGAATTGTAGAATTGATAGAATTGTAGAATTGATAGAATTGTAGAATTGATAGAATTGTAGAATTAATAGAATTGTATAATTAATATAATTGTATAATTAGTAGAAAAAAATAAATGTAATTGTGAATTTGTAGAATAAAAAGAATACCGAAATTGTAGGTATTTAGAGTGGTAATAATAGGAGTGTATTCGATGTGAATGCAGAAGTACAAAACATTATTGACAGGTTGGCTGATGGAGACGACCTGTCAATTAATGAGTGGACAAAAATAATAGGTGAAGATTATGATACAACCTATCTTTTTGAGAGGGCAGATGACATTAGACGAAAGTATTATGGCACTGATGTTTACATACGTGGACTGATTGAGATATCCAATTACTGTAAGAACAATTGTCTATATTGTGGAATCAGAAGAGATAATGAAAGCATTGAAAGATACAGACTTAGCGATGAGGAGATATTAGAGTGTGCCTCAACAGGATATGAACTGGGTTTTAGGACATTTGTTCTTCAGGGGGGAGAGGACGGAGCGTTTTCTACAAAAAGAGTTGAGAGTATTGTATCTTCAATCAAAGAAAAATATTCGGATTGCGCAGTGACTCTGTCGCTTGGCGAAAGAGAATATGAAGATTATAAGAGATGGTTTGATGCCGGAGCAGACAGATATTTACTGCGACATGAAACTGCAAACAGAGATCATTATTATATGCTTCATCCAAAAGAGATGAGTTATGAAAACAGAAAGAGATGTCTTTACGATTTAAAGGAAATAGGTTATCAGGTTGGCTGTGGATTTATGGTAGGAAGTCCTTTTCAAAGGGTTGAGTGTCTGGCAGAAGATATGTTATTTATCAGTGAATTTAAGCCGGATATGATTGGAATAGGACCGTTTATTTCCCATGCGGCAACACCGTTTTCAGACTGTGAGAGCGGAACTCTTGATCAGACGTTAAAGATGCTTGCGCTACTTAGACTGACTTGTCAAAAGGCACTGATACCGGCAACTACCGCACTTGGTACTATTCATCCGGCAGGTAGGGAAATGGGACTAAAAGTAGGTGCAAATGTAGTGATGCCCAATCTTTCACCGGTGGGTGTAAGGGACAAGTATTCTCTTTACGACAACAAGATTTGTACAAACGAAGAGGCAGCAGAATGTATAAGATGTCTTGAAAGAAGAGTGGAAAGTACAGGATATAAGATTGTTGTATCCAGAGGTGACAGCAAAAAATAAGAAAAATTGAGGTAATAAAATGTACGATAAAACATCATTGAAAGCAGAAGATTTTATTAATCATGAAGAGATTCTGGAAACAATTGAGTATGCAGAAAAAAACAAAAATAATATTGAGTTGATTAATCAGATTCTAGAGAAGGCTTCACCAAAAAAAGAGGGAGATTCTGTTGTATGCCATGGACTAAATCATAGAGAAGCATCAGTGTTGCTTGCCTGCGAGATTCCTGAGATAACTGAGAGAATGAACAAACTTGCAGAGGAAATTAAGCTGGCATATTACGGAAACAGAATTGTTATTTTTGCACCACTGTATCTTTCGAATTACTGTGTGAACGGATGTCTGTACTGCCCGTATCATCTGAAGAATAAAGAGATCCCAAGAAAGAAACTTACTCAAAAAGAAGTTGAAGAAGAAGTGATTGCATTGCAGGATATGGGACACAAGCGACTCGCAATAGAGGCGGGTGAAGATCCTGTAAACAATCCTATTGAATATATTGTTGATTGCATAAAAACTATATACAGCGTTAAGCACAAGAACGGCGCAATCAGGAGAGTAAATGTAAATATTGCCGCAACATCCGTTGAAGAGTATAAGATGCTAAAAGATGCGGAGATAGGAACATACATATTATTTCAGGAGACTTACAACAAAAAGGTCTATGAGGAACTTCATCCTACCGGACCAAAGCACAATTACGACTATCACACGGAAGCAATGGACAGGGCAATGAAAGCAGGAATTGATGACGTGGGACTCGGAGTGTTATTTGGACTGGAAGGATACAAATATGAATTTGCAGGGCTTCTTATGCATGCAGAACACTTAGAAGCAGTACACGGAGTTGGACCACACACAATCAGTGTACCGAGAGTTAAGAGAGCATCGGATATTGACCCTAAGCAGTTTGATAATGGAATAAGTGATGAGATATTTGCCAAAATAATTGCTGCAATCAGAATTGCAGTTCCTTATACAGGAATGATTATTTCCACAAGAGAGAGCGAAGAAGTAAGACAGAAAGTTCTCAAACTTGGTATTTCGCAGATTTCCGGAGGCTCAAGAACTTCCGTTGGAGGATACACAGAAGAAGAACGCCCAACAGACACGGAGCAGTTTGATGTATCTGATCAGAGAACTCTAGATGAGGTAGTAAAGTGGCTTATGGAGCTTGGTTATATTCCTTCATTTTGTACGGCATGTTACAGGGAGGGAAGAACAGGTGACAGATTTATGAGTTTGTGCAAGAATGGGCAGATACTTAATTGCTGCCATCCAAATGCTCTTATGACTCTCAAAGAATATCTTATGGATTATGCAGCTGAGGAGACAAAAGCAATCGGGGAAGCATTGATAAAAGCTGAACTTGAGCGTATTCCAAAAGAAAAAGTTAAGGAGATTGCAAAGGAGCACTTAGCAAAGATAGAGCAGGGAATAAGAGATTTCAGATTTTAAATATCAGAGTTGATAGAATATTAGCGAGTTTTGAATTAATTAGATATAGATAGATATATATATACAGAGATAGATAGAGAGATATAGATATAGAGAGGTAAAGTGAATGAGCCTTAATGATACACCAACATCGGAAAGGGTACATATAGGATTTTTTGGGACCAGAAATGCAGGAAAATCCAGTCTTGTTAATAAGGTTACAGGACAGCGACTGGCTGTGGTTTCAGACACAAAAGGAACAACAACAGATCCGGTTTATAAGACCATGGAGATGTTGCCTCTTGGACCGGTTGTGATTATCGATACGCCGGGGGTTGATGATGAAGGAGAACTTGGAGAATTGCGCGTTGCAAAGACAAAAGAAGTTCTCAGGAAAACTGATATTGCAGTGCTGGTAGTTGACGGGACAAGAGGGCTTTCTAAATATGACACCGACATGATTAGAATGTTTGAGCAGAAAAGTATTCCGTTTGTTATAGCAGTGAACAAACTGGATTTGTGTTCTGATTGTGGTGAACAGATTAAGAATTCAGTTGATGCTAATGTGGATAAAAGTGATATAATATTCCTGTCGGCTGAGCGCGGTGAAGGAATTGAAGAACTGAAACAGTCCATAATTGAAAAATACAAAAAAGAACTCTCGAGTTTTTCAAACACAGAGAGATGGATAGTATCGGATTTTGTTGAGGAGGAAGATATTGTTATACTGGTTATCCCAATTGATTCCGCGGCACCGAAAGGAAGAATAATTCTTCCCCAGCAGCAGACTCTCAGGGAGTTGCTTGACAAAAAGGCTATTGCACTTGTATGCACAGAGGACAAATTAGAGGCGACAATCAAAGCCTGCAGCAAAAAGCCGGAACTGGTTATCACAGACAGTCAGGTGTTTGAAGAAGTGGCAGACATTCTTCCTGAGGACATTATGCTTACATCATTTTCCATTCTTATGGCAAGATACAAGGGATTTCTTGAAGTCGCATCAGAGGGAGTAAAGGCTGTTGATTCATTGAAAGACGGTGACTGTATTTTGATTTGTGAGGGGTGCACCCATCACAGACAGTGCGATGATATAGGAACGGTAAAGATTCCTAAATGGCTTAAAAAATACACAGGAAAAGATTTGATAATAGAAACATGTTCCGGAAGGGAATTTCCGGAGGATCTTGAGAAGTATGCACTTGTCATCCACTGTGGTGCCTGTATGCTGAATGAGAGAGAAGTAATAAGTAGAATGAATAATGCAGTCGGACAGAATGTTCCTTTTACCAATTATGGAATTACCATTGCAAAGATGAAAGGGATACTGGACAGAGCAACAAAAGTCATAGTTGAGAAAACATGATATGCAGTTATTTAGAATTAATTATAAAAGAAATACAGCTTTTGGAAATATTAAAGAAATATAAATTATATAAGGATATTGAAAATATAAAAGCGGGGATGTTATCAGAACAATAAAAGATTTGTTGTTATTATGATAAAGATTACAAATAAAGAATATATAAAAAACACAATGGAGGGAGTTTATGAAACAGTTTGATAAGAGAAATTTGTCAATGGTTATGGATTTATACGAACTAACCATGGCAAATGGCTATTTTAACGATCAGGACACAGACTCAAAAGTTGCATTTGATGTGTTCTACAGAAGAAATCCTTTTGGTGGAGGTTTTGGAATATTTGCCGGACTTGAGCAGATAGTTGAGTACATTAATGATCTTCATTTTGATGATGAGGATATCAAGTACCTGGACAGCCTTGGAATATTTACAAAGGATTTTCTTGAATATTTAAGAGATTTCAAATTTAAGGGTGATATGTATGCATTTCCGGAAGGCACGGTAATGTACCCAAATGAACCGCTCATTACAGTAGTTGCACCCCTCATAGATGCTCAGCTGGTAGAGACTGCGATTCTTGCTCAGATAAATCATCAGTCTTTGGTTGCCACAAAGACACAGCGCATTGTCAAGGCAGCTGGTGACAAAGCTGTATCAGATTTTGGCGCAAGACGTGCCCACAATATGGATGCAGCAGTTTATGGAGCAAGGGCAGCATATATAGGTGGTGCGGTTGGAACAGCCACAGTACTTGCAGGTCAGATGTTTGATATTCCGGTTAGCGGAACAATGGCTCACAGTTTTATTATGTATTACAAAGATGAGTATGAGGCATTTAAGAATTATGCACTTAATTATCCTGACAGTTCGGTATTCCTTGTTGATACATATGACACACTCAAATCAGGAATTCCAAATGCAATCAAGGTTGCAAAGGAAGTTCTTGAACCTATGGGAAAGAGATTAAAAGGAATCAGAATTGACAGCGGAGATTTGGCTTACCTTTCTATTCAGACAAGAAAGATGCTTGATGAAGCAGGAATGGAAGATTGTAAGATTATAGTATCAAACAGTCTTGATGAGCATACTATTTCATCCCTCAATAATCAGGGAGCAAAGATTGACAGTTACGGAGTAGGTGAGCGTCTTATCACTGGTGCCCCTAGTGCTTATGATGATGAGCCAATCTCACTTCTTGGAGCAGTTTACAAGATTGCTGCAGTAGAGGAGAACGGCAAGTTCTCTCCAAGAATAAAGATATCCGGAAATGTAGAAAAGATTACAAATCCGGGACTCAAGAAAGTCTACAGAATATATGATGAGACAGGAAAAGCAAAAGCAGATTTGCTTGCTATGGCGGATGAGACGGTTGATCTTAGTGGAGAATACAGAGCTGTAGCACCTACTATGCCATGGAAGAATATCACATATTCTAACTGCACTGCAAAGGAATTGCAGGTTAAGATATTTGAAAATGGTAAACTAATTTATAAGCTTCCGACACTTAAGGAAATAAGAGATTATGTCAAGGAACAGCTTGTAAATGAGATATGGGAGGAAGAACAGCGTTTCATAAATCCACATACTCACTATCTGGACATGACTACGGATTATTACAAGATGAAAAATAGAGAACTGTCAGAAAACAGTAAATAATGGAGGAGAAAAATGAAAAGAAAAATTATCAAAAAAATGAGTATTATTGTGTGCATGGGATTATCAGTAATGGTAAGTGGAGTGTACATGGCAAACATGAATGAAGTGACCGTGTGTGGTGCGGCAAAGAAAATTGTTAAGATTACACCTAAGAAGAAAACACTTGTTGTTGGTGAAAAACAAAAAATCACAGTAAAGGGTGTAAATGTAAAAACGGTTACATGGAAGAGTTCAAAAAAGAGCGTTGCAACAGTATCAAAAAAAGGAGTAGTTAAAGCTAAAAAAGCGGGTAAGACTACAATATTTGCAAGCGTAAAGTTTAAGAACACAAAAGCAGTTAAGAAATTAAAATCTAAAATTACTGTTGTGGCAATAGATAATGCGAAAAAAGAAGAGCAGACAACAGTTGCAGCAACTAAAGCAGCAGAAAAAGCTACAACAAGAACTACAGAAGTGGCTACAACAGCTAAAGAGGCTAATACAACTAAAGCACAATCCGGTGAAGTACAGACTACTGAAGTTATTACGACAGAAGCAGAAACACCTACTGCAGAAGTTGAAACAAAGGAAAACAATGTGTTAAACAGAGCGGCTGAACTTGTGGACAGCTTTGAGTCAAAGGATAACATTGTTGTAAGCCCTACGTCTCTTGATTATATCCTTGCCATTTTAGCAAACAGTGGAAATGATATGGCAAAAGAGCAGGTTGAGAAATATCTTGGAAAAGATCTAAACGAAATAAATCAGTATTACTATGATTTAATGGTAAAGGCTGAAAATGATGATTTCCTGAAAATTGCAAATTCTGTTTGGTACGATCAGGAATACACATTAAATCTTCCGTTTGAAAATATTGCAAGACAAAAATATATGGCTGATGTTTTTGCTGAACCTATGGATAAGGACTCTATAGATAAAATAAATTCCTGGGCAGATGAAAAAACAGATGGTCAAATTAAAAAAATAATGGATTATTCAGAGAATACACCTTTGTATTCTGCAATATTTAATACTATAGTGTTTGATGCAGAATGGACGCATAAATTTGAGCCAGAGGACACAAACGAGGGCGATTTCTATTTATTTAACGGCGAAAAGAAAAAAGTTGATATGTTGCATAGTTACGGTTTGTGGGATGATAGATTGTATTTTGAAAATGATTATGCCACAGGATTTGAAAAAACATATGGCAAAGATAAAAGATACTCGTTCATTGCAGTTCTTCCAAAAGAAAAAGGAGATTTTAAATTATCGGATCTCGATTTAAAATCATTTCTTGATTCTAAACAATCTATCAAAACAATTATCACGATGCCTAGATTTACTTGTGATTGGAATTCTGAGGATTCAACATTAAATAAAAATAATTTGAAATTAGTTTTGAAGAATTTGAATTTAAATGGTGTCTTAGATTGTCAGATACTTGACGATTTGCAAGAGGAAAGTGATAGCAGGCCATTCCAGCTTACAAAGATAACGGTAGATGAAGATGGAACTATGGCAGCAGCAGAAACAGGAATGCCACTTTATGGCGCACTCGAAGAAGAAACCAGATATGTAGTTTTGGACAGACCATTTGCTTACATGATAAAAGATAATCAAAATGACGAAATTATTTTTATTGGAAAATTTGTTCAACCTAAATAATATCAGTTGAGTAGAATTGATAATAATAGTAAAAGTAAATAAAAAATGGCAACCTGACAACAGGTTGTCATTTTTTATTTTTATCATCAAAGAAACAATGTTTTTTTGCCGAATTTATAGTTGAATAAATTGATTAAAAATGGAAAATGGGTTAAAAATGGGTACAAATATACAAAAAAACAGGAGAAATATTCTATAAAAACGATATAATGACAACGCTGTATCGAAAAGAGACTCTTGGTTACAGTGATAATATACAAATAAAAAATGGATACTTGCGAATGATTGTGTATATTGTTAAAATCTGAATTAGGTCAATGGGGTGACGATACAAATTAGTAACTATTCAGCCTTTCAGCAATGCCAGCTCGAATCCGCAGATAAATCTGCTACTTCTCGCTGATTTGGGTTCCCCAAATACATAAAAGAATAAATATTTGAAATCCTGCAAGCAGTCTTTCATAATATTTATTCTTTTGTGTGCATGGCTGAATAGTTACACAAATTAAATATTATATTATCAGGAGGGGTAGTAATAATGAGATTATCAAGTCTTAAGGGGTTAAGCTGCGCCAAAAAAGCAGTGGCAGTTATTTCAGCAGTGGCATTGTGTTCTACAATGACAATCACAACTACTATTTCAAATTCACAGAAGGTTGATGCGGCAGCAACAGCCAATTCAACACTTATTTTTAGTGATGAGTTCAACGGAAGTTCTCTCAATACGAATAAGTGGGTATGTGAAATCGGAAACGGCTCAGGCGGCTGGGGAAACAACGAGCTTGAGTATTACACAAATCGTTCGGAAAATGTGTATGTTTCTGACGGCTCATTACACATCAGAGCAAGAAACGAAGGTTATAGCGGATATAACTACACATCAGCAAGATTAAAAACTCAGGACAAATTCTACTTCCAGTACGGACATATTGAATGTAGAATGGCAATTCCTTCAGGACAGGGAATCTGGCCGGCATTCTGGATGTTAGGACAGAATATAGGATCGGTTGGCTGGCCAAGATGTGGTGAGATTGACATTATGGAAGCAATCAACGCTGAAAACAAAGTATATGGAACATGTCACTGGGATTCAAACGGACATGCAGAGTACGGAAGAAGCACAGGCAACTTTGATATAACACAGTACCACACATATGTATGTGACTGGGACAGCCAGTTCATAAGAATGTATGTTGACGGTAACATGTACTACGAAATCAACATTACAAATTCAACAGGCAGCACAGAAGAATTCCACAACAAGTTCTTCTTATTATTCAATGTTGCAGTTGGAGGTAACTGGCCTGGATTCTCTGTTGACAACAGCAGATTCCCTCAGGAATTGAAAGTTGATTACGTAAGAGTATATCAGGATAATCTTAATTACACATCTAATATCGGAAATGCAGTAGATGGTAATTCAGGAAATAACAACAACAATAATAATAACAATTCAGGCTCACAGCCTTCAAATACGGGCTCAGGAGATGTTTATATTTATCAGGATGCAAATTACGGCGGAAGATCAGCATCATTAGGACTTGGCAATTACAATCTTGCATCTTTACAGGCAAAAGGGGTTAGAAATGATGATTTATCTTCAATCAAAGTCCCTTGGGGATACAAAGTTACAATGTACGCTGATGACAACTTCAGTGGAGCTACAAAGGTAGTTAACGGTGATACATCTTATGTTGGAAATGACTGGAATGACAGAGTATCATCAATCAAAGTAGAAAAGGCACTTTACAAGATTGTTAACCGTCATAGTGGACTTTGCCTTGATGTTTCAGGCGGAAACCCTGACAACGGAGCAAACGTTCAGCAGTGGACAGATAACGGAACTAATGCTCAGAAGTGGATGGTATCATTCAATAGCAGCGATTCAACATACGTTATCACAAGTGCACTCAGCGGAAGAGCGCTCGACATGGGAGGATGGTCAAGAGACAACGGCGGAAACGCTATTATGTGGGATAACAATAACACAGATAATCAGAGATGGTATCTCACAGGTGTAGACAACGGATACACATTCTTTATCAACAAGTACAGCAACAAAGCACTTGATGTTGAGGGATGGTCTACAGCAGCCGGCGGAAATGTTCATCAGTGGGATTATTTAGCACAGGCAAATCAGCAGTGGAAATTTATTCAGGTAAACTAATATAGAGAAAAAAGGAAAATGAAATAATGTCACCCTTTCAAGGGGCTGTTGCACCGTTTGCAATAGCTCCTTCTCTTTTTGTTTGTAGAAAAAATTGTATTTTCTTGGGATAATTGTATATGGTTGGCGCTTTTTTGATTTGCACTTGAAACATTTTTATATAATGGATATACTTATAGGGTTTTGGGCTTGAAATTAGATAAAAACATTTTTGCCCGATGTATAAAAAAGAAGGAGAAAGGAAAAATGCTTAAAAAATTAAACTCAAAGTTGTTAAGGCGCACTACATCACTTGTGTTAGTTACAACGCTTTTTGTAGTTGGCGTTATCGGGGACCATTATATTGATGGTAAGAATGCAAAAGAAGAGAGAAAAGCAAAAATAGCTATGAAAGAGGCTGAGTCATTAGATTTTGATTATTCAATGCTTGATATGAATGAATTAAAATCTCCTGATGAAATGGAACTTGCGGTTTCAGACACTGAAATGGGAAAAATCAGTGACGAACTGCAGGAAGCATACCGTTCGTTAAAAATGGCATGCGAAAATAATGTAAAAGGGTATAAAGAGGCCGGAGAAGTCTTTAATGATAAAGTTGTTTCGTTAAAGAACAGAGCAACAAAGATATTATCCGATAATAACAATGTAAATGAAAATGAATCGGATTATAAAAAAGATATTGTTGATAATTTCAAATTGTTGGAAGAGTATTCTTCAAAATTATGTAGAGATAATTGTTACAATGTAAATGAGACTGTAACAAAAATCGGAGAACTTGTGGATCCTGAAGTAGAAGAAATAAGTTTATCCAATGATTTGTCATTTAGCAATATTGCAAGCGATGATATAGAAAGTGAAACTGTTTCAGAAGATGAGACAGAAGATGATTCATATGATTATGAAGAAGAGGCTGTGTTACCGGAAGATCTTAGAGTAAAATATTAGTTGGCAAGAAAAATCAAAAAAATAAAAGGAAGAGGCACAAGACCTCTTCCATATCACATAAAAAAATCTTATTATTAAATTTGCAAAACTATAATGATAAGGAGATTTATGTGATACTATTA